>Ga0256828_1001950_pt1 | contig 12610 bp, 14 predicted proteins | sample CV88metaG_FD_185993 | JGI IMG/M metagenome (GOLD analysis project Ga0256828, IMG submission 185993) | Hydrothermal vent microbial communities from East Pacific Rise, Pacific Ocean - CV88 | ecosystem: Environmental > Aquatic > Marine > Hydrothermal vents | place: Pacific Ocean: East Pacific Rise... | reverse complement strand
TTCTTCACTAACTTCATATCCTCTATAAGCTGGTAAACAATGTAAAAAAAGTGCATCTTTGTTTGCTAATTTCATCATATCATTATCAATAGTATAACCAGCAAAATCTTTAATTCTTTTCTCTTTTTGAGCTTCTTGTCCCATACTAATCCAAGTATCAGTAGTCACTACATCTGCATTATTTATAGCTACTTTAGGGTCATTTGTATAAATGATTTTTGCTCCACTAACTTTAGCAAATTCTTCACACATTTTTATAACATCTTCATCTGGTTTATAATCATCAGGAGTTGCTACTCTTAATTCAAGTCCAAGCTTAGCAGCTAAAATCATCCAAGAATGAGTCATATTATTTCCATCACCTATATAGGCACAAACACCATTTTGTTTATTAAATTCTATCATAGTCATATAATCTGCTAAAAGCTGAATAGGATGATATTTATCAGTCAGTCCATTGATTACAGGAACTTTTGAATATGAAGCAAACTCTTCTAATCTATCTTGTCCAAAAGTTCTAATCATAATTAAATCTACCATTCTAGAAATTACTCTTGCTGTATCTTTGATAGGTTCACCTCTACCTAATTGAATATCTTTACTTGAAAGAAAAAGTCCACTTCCTCCAAGTTGATTTATTCCAGTTTCAAAAGAAACTCTAGTTCTTGTCGAACTTTTTTCAAAAATCATACCTAAATTCATATGTTTTAAATATGGTTTAAAAATTTTATTTTTTGTTTCTTTTTTTATTTGAAGTCCAAGTTCAATAATTTCTAAAATTTCTTCTTTACTATAATCTTTTAAACTTAAAAAATGTTTCACTTCATTTCCTTGACATAATTTTTTGTTATAATTATACCAAAAAAGGATAACTTTTGGATATTTCACAAACTGCAAATTTACCCACTAAATTTGGCAATTTTAAAATTAAATCATTTAAAGAAAATATAAAAGAACATTTAGTTATCTACAAAGAACCTTTTGAAGATATACCTATTGTAAGAGTTCATAGTGAATGTTTAACTGGTGATGCTTTAGGAAGTTTAAAATGTGATTGTGGTGAACAACTTCAATATGCTCTAAATTTAATAAATGAAAAAACAGGAATGGTTATTTATCTTAGACAAGAAGGTAGAGATATAGGGCTATTTAATAAAGTAAATGCTTATAATTTACAAGATAATGGACTTGATACAGTAGAAGCTAATCATCAATTAGGATTTGAAGCAGACATGAGAAATTTTGATATTGTAAGTGATATTTTAAAACATTTCAATATCCAAAAAATAAAACTACTTACAAATAATCCCAAAAAACTAAATGAAATAAAAGATGTTGAAATAGTTGAAAGAATTCCTATAAAAATGGAATCAAATAAATATAATGAAAACTATTTACAAACAAAAAAAGATAAAATGGGACATTTGATATAATGGGACAAAAAGAAAGTTTACAAAAAGAGATTGATGCTTTACTTGATAAAATGAAATTTTGGAGAAGTGTTACAGTTTCAGCAATATCAGGAATTATAGGTATTATTTTTGCTATTTCTCAAAATAAGTTAATAGTAAATATTATCACAAATAGTTTAATTATAAGTGGAATATTTTTGATAATAGTATCATTAAAATTTATGTATAATAGAGAAGAAGAAAGAATAGAATTAGTAAAAAAATTAGAAAAGGAAGATTAAAATGGGAATTATAGAATGGGTTGGTTTTATAGTTGCAATAGGTGCTTTTTTTGCACTTGCTTTTATTGACTTTAAATTAGATAATTATAGGAAAAGTTTAAAATGAACGAATATATAGAATTATTATTAAAATGGAATAAAACTCATTCCGTTACAAATTACAATAAAAATGAATTATTAGAACAGATTGATATCACTTTAAAAGCCTTAGAATTTATCGATAAAGATATCAAAACTGCCATAGATATCGGTACAGGTGCAGGAATACCTGGTATGATTTTAGCTATTGCTATGCCAAATACAAAATGGTACTTAATCGAGCCACTACAAAAAAGATATAGTTTTTTAAACTATGCAAAAATAAAATTAAACCTAAAAAATGTAGAAATTATCCCACAAAGAATAGAAAAAATAGAACCATTTAAAGTAGATTTAATCACTTCAAGAGCAGTAAAAGACACAAAATTTTTAATCAATTTATCTAAAGAGTTTATAGATGAAAATACTATAATGCTTCTTTATAAAGGTGAAAAAGCCAAAGAAGAGATAAAAAATATAAATGCCACTAAAGAGATTTATCAAGATAAATTAAATTATGTGATTTTAAAGGATATAAATGCTTAAACTGATATTACTAATTATAGTAGGATATGTAATATATAAACTATTTTGGAATAAAAAAACTATTACAAAAGAAAATACTGCTTATGATGAAAATGATTTAATAGAGTGTTCAAATTGTCATACATTTGTACCAAAAAATGAGTGTAAATTTACAAGTAGAGGATGTTTATGTAAGGATTGTCAATGATAATTTTAAATGATAAAAGATTTAGTAATGAAATTTTTTATTATGCAAATAATTTAGATGATATAAAAAATTCTTCTAATAATTCTACTATTATATTTGAATATGATGAAAACAAATTAGATTTATATAAATTTTGTTCTAATAATTCAATAGAATATGGTGTTAATATAAACTCTATAAAAGAATTTGTTTTTATAATAAACCTTGATGCAAAATATGCTTTTGTAAATGATATAGATTTAGCAAAAATTTTGCAAAAACTTGCTGATAATTACTTAACTCAAACAAAAATTATTATAAAATCACATATTGATAATATAGAAAAGATAGTTTTAGAAGAAATTGATGGAATTTTTGTGATATAATTATCAAATATGAATTTAAGATTTAAGGAGCGTAAATGAAAAAACCCCATATAACCCCAAATAATAAAGAAACTGTCTTAAAAGATGGTGAATTTATCGTTTCAAAAACTGATTTAAAAAGTAGATTAACTTACGGAAATGAATATTTTATCTCTATTTCTGGATGGAGTGAAGAGGAATTATTAGGTAAGCCACATAATATTTTAAGACATCCTGATGTTCCACAAGTTGCTTTTAAAGTTTTATATGAACTAATTGAAAATGGAGAAGAATTTTTCGGTTTTGTAAAAAACTTAAAAAAAGATGGAGGATACTATTGGGTATTTGCAAACATCACTCCTTCATTTGATTCAAATGGAAAAATAGTTGGTTATTATTCAGTAAGAAGAAAACCAAGAGAAGGTTTTAAGAAAATAATTGAACCTTTATATAAAACACTTTTAGACTTAGAAAAAAGTGGTGGTATAAATGCAAGTTATGAAGCTGTACAAAAATTATTAAAAGAAAAAAATCTTACATTTAATGAATTAACATTAGGTATTCAAAAAGGGGTTATAAATGAACTATAAATTAGTATTAAGAATTGCAAATATTTTATTTTTAATATCAGCAATCACTGATTATATGACTGCGGGTAGTTATTTTGGATTTATATTTTTCGCTATTTCTATGTCAATTTCAGCATATTATTGTTATATAGTAGATAAAACACCATCAACTCCTAAATCAAACTTATCTAAAGCTATTGAAAGAGTATTATTAAAAGCAGAAAATGGGGATTTTGAAGATAGAATTGTTCATATAGACAATTCAAATCCTTTAGCAAAAACTGCATGGGCTGTAAATAATTTACTAGACCAGTTAGAAGCTTTCCAAAGAGATATATTAGCTTCAATTAGTGCTGCTGAAAATGGATGGGATAGAGGAATTCTTAATGGTGGTTACAAAGGTAACTTCAAAAGAGCCGTACTTGAAGTAGCAAAAGCTGCTGAATCTATAGGTGAATCTCAAAAAAATCAAATCAAAAACCAATTAAGAGAAGAACTAAACCAAATGGGTGGTGGAATGAGAAGTGAACTTAATACTATCAAAAATGATATTTCAAGTAGTATTAAAGTATTACTAAATCAAATCAGTCAAAAAAGTATAGAAGTTTATGAAAAAGCTCTACAATCAACTTCTGATGTATCTCAAGTAAATGATACTTTAATGGAACTTATCGAATTTATTATGCATACAAACGAATCTATCAATATGCTAAATCAAAGAAGTACAGAAATTGGAAATATTGTAAATTTAATTACAGATATTGCAGACCAAACAAATTTACTTGCATTAAATGCAGCTATTGAAGCAGCAAGAGCAGGTGAACATGGTAGAGGATTTGCAGTTGTTGCAGATGAAGTAAGACAACTTGCTGAAAGAACTCAAAAAGCAACTGCTGAAATTTCAATAACTATTAAAACTTTACAACAAGAAAGTAGCGATATTCAAGCAAACTCTGAAAAAATTACAAATATAGCAAATTCAAGTAAAGATGATATCAATAATTTAGAAATGGTATTAAATGAATTTAGTGAAGTATCAAATGAAAACTCTAGACTTGCTTATTTAGCAAATGCAAAACTAGAAATGGATTTAGCAAAAATGTCACATACTATCTATAAATCAAAAATTAAAGATTCTATAGTAGAAGAACATGATATTGAACAATTAAGTGATAAAGATTGTGATTTTGGTAGATGGCTATACCAAGATTCAACAAAAGAACAATTATCATGTAAACCTGAATTTAAAGAATTATTAACTTTACATGAACAAATCCATACAAATATAAATTCTACTCTAGAATGTACAAAAACAAAAACTTGCTTAGTAAACAAAGAAGAAGTTAAACAAAATATTGAAAAAATTGAAGACTTATCTTGTTCAATGAATCAAACTATCAATAAACTATTTGATTCTATCTCTAAAGAGCCTTGTAATTGATAAAAAAAATTCACCATTTTGATTTTATTTTAATATTACTTTTATTCCCTTTTATAGGGATTTCTCTTTTTTTAGTAAATGAAATTAGTCATCATTTATTTCAAAAAGAGATAGCATATATTACAATAGGTACTATTGTATTTTTTATAACTTTTTTATTTCCTATCAGAAAACTTTTATGGCTTATCCCTTTTTTATATGGACTAAATTTACTTTTGTTACTAGGTGTAGATTTATTTGGTATATCTATTTTAGGTGCTAGAAGATGGTTAAAAATCCCTATCATAGGTTTAACTATTCAACCAAGTGAATTTATGAAAACTACTATGATTTTGATGCTAGGTTATACTATTTATAAAAATCCTCCCGATAAAAATGGATATACTTTTTTAGAAGTTATAAAAATATCATGGATAATTATAATCCCTTTCTTACTTATTGCAAAAGAACCTGACTTAGGTACTGCTTTAATTTTACTAATTGTAGGTTTTGGTACTTTAATTATAGTTGGTATTAGAAAAAAAGTTTTAATAAATAGTATTATATTTTTAATATTTTTTATCCCTTTTGCTTATAAGTTTTTATTACATGATTATCAAAAAGATAGAATAAATAAATTTTTAGGTAAACCTAGTTATCATGTAGAACAATCACTAATAGCTATAGGAAGTGGTGGACTTACAGGTAAATCAAAAGAGATGGCTACTCAAACTCAATTAAAATTTTTACCTATTGCTAGTAGTGATTTTATATTTGCTTTTTATGTAGAAAGATTTGGATTTATTGGTGTGATTATTTTAATATCTATGTACTTTTTTTTAGTATATTATTTACTAAGTTATGTAGAAATATTAAAAAATGATTATTTTGCTATGCCAATTTTTGCAAGTGTTGGTCTTATGATATTTGTTTATTCTTATGTGAATATCTCAATGACTATAAATTTAGCTCCTGTAGTTGGTGTTCCACTCCCTTTTTTATCTCATGCAGGTACAAGTTTTATAAATTTTATGATAATTTTTGGAATTTTAGAAAATTTACTTGCATTTAAATATGAATTTTTATATAATTTCAACTCAGAAAATGACAGTTTGGGTCTTTAGCTCAGTTGGTTAGAGCACTCGGCTCATAACCGAGTGGTCCGGAGTTCGAGTCTCCGAGGACCCACCATTTTTATTAGGAACTACAAATGAAACTTCCACAAAATTCACAAGAATTACTTTCAAATTTAGAATATCTTATAAACCAAACTTATGAAGTAGAAAATGAATTTAAAGAATTAAAAAATATTTTAAATGGTGTTATAGAATTTTTACCTCAAGCTTTATGGGTTATAGATAATGATGGAAATATTATAGCTCAAAACTCTAAAGCTTCTACATTACCAGATATTTTAAAAACAGATGAACCAGAAATAGAAATAAAAGATAAAGTTTATTTAATACAAAAATCTAACTTAAATGATAAAATAATAATATCTGCTACAGATATAACTGAACAAAAAAGAAATCAAAGACTAATCTCAATGGGACAAATGGCTGCTCATTTAGCTCATGAAATAAGAAATCCTATAGGTTCAATATCTATTTTATTATCTATACTAAATAAAAAATGTAATGCAAATGAAATAATTTTTGATATAAAACAGGCTATTTTTAGGGTTGAAAGAATTATAAAATCAACTCTACTTTTTTCAAAAGGGGTAAAAATAAAACCAAAAACTTTTTTAGTATCTGAATTAAAAAAAGAATTAGAAAATATAGTTTCATATTACTCTTATACAAAAGAGATTGATTTTATATACTTTTTACCTGATATAGAAATAAATGCTGATTTTGAATTACTACTTTTAGTATTACAAAATATGATATTTAATGCTATTGATGCTATTGAAGAAGATGAAAATGAATTAGGTTTGATTGAAATAATTTACCAAAAAGATAATAATTTTCATTATTTTAATATATATGATAGTGGTATAGAATTTGAAAATAAAAATATTTTATTTGATACTTTTAAAACTACAAAAACAAAAGGGAATGGCTTAGGACTTTCTTTATCATTACAGATTATAAAAGCTCATAATGGAGAGATAAATTTAAGTGAAAATAAAAAAGGTTTTACTATAAAAATTCCTCTTTTTTTATAATTTTTAGTTATAATTATTATAAAAAAATAGAATAAGAGGTTATAAATGTTTAAATATATAGATAAAATTTATACATTTTTAGTAGTTTATGAAACAAAAAGTTTTTCAAAAGCATCTAAAATATTACAAATTTCTCAGCCAGCTGTTACTCAAAAAATAAAACAATTAGAAGAATTTATAGGTGCTAAACTAATAGAAAGAAAAAAAAATGGAATTATACTTACATCTAAAGGTAAATATTTTTTAGAAATTGCCTTAAATTTAAAAGAATGTGTTGATAAAGTATCAAATAGAATAAAATATTTTAAAGAAAAATCAATCCCTTTTATTATAGGTGCAAGTTCTACAGTAGGAAACTATATTTTACCTAATTATATCCCTTATTTAACTACTCTAATAAATAAAGATATCAATTTAATAGTAAAAAATAACTCTCAACTAATTGAATTATTAGAAAATAATGAAATAGATTTAGCATTTACTACTCTTAAAATGAATAATCAAAATATAGAATATATTGAATGGAAAAAAGATAACATTGTATTTTTTTCAAATAAACCATTACCCTCAACGATAGAGTTTGAAGATTTATTAAAATATGAATTTATTTGTAGAGAAGATGGTAGTGTATTAAAAAATGAAATTTCTAAAATCTTAAAAAAACATGATAAAGATTGTAGTAATTTTAATATCACTTCTTATGTAGATAATGCCACAGCTTTAAAATTCACTATATTAAATGCACATAAACAATATGTAAGTATTATCTCTTATAATGCCATAAAAAATGAAGTAGAATCTGGCCAACTGTTTATTACTAAAATAAAAAATATAAATTTATATAGAAATATTTATATTGCTACACAAAAAGATAAAAAAATAGATATAATAAACAATATTATTCAGTATCTTACTTTAACAAAGGAGTCAAAATGAGTTCAAAGATGAAAATCGCACTGATTATTATCATCGCACAAATTGCTATTTTAATACCGGGCTATGTAATTATTAAAAATAGCATAACTGATTTATCTATCCAAGAGAGTGTCGATAAAGCTAGAAAATCAGCACAACAACTAATCGCAATGAGAGGATATATGGCTACAATAGCACCATATGTAAAATTTACAAATCCTAAACTATCTAGATGGGCTGCAACACCTGCTTATTCAGGAAGAAATGTAGCTGCAAAACTTACAAAAACTGCTGGATTTTATATAAAACAAACATCATTAAAATATAGAAATCCTATGAATAAGCCAAATAATGACGAAAAAAGAATATTAAATATATTCGAAAAAGATAAATCTTTACCTGAATACTTTGAAATTGGTAAAAATAATAAAGGTGAAGAAGTTATTAGATATGCAAAACCTTTAAAAATCAAAAAAGGGTGTTTAAAATGTCATGGTATTCCAAACAAAGAAGTACCACCTCATCTATACAAAGCTTTAGTACATGATTATGGAAATGTAGCATTTAACTATAAAGTTGGTGATATTAGAGGGATGGTATCTGTAGAAGTACCTATGAGTCAAGCACAAAAAGCTGTATCAAAAATAGAAAAAATTATGCTATTTGGAACAATCGGTGCAATTGCATTATTTATAGTAATTATCTTAATATCTATAAATTATTTCTTTGAAAGAAACATTATCAAACCTATAAGAGAATATTCTGAAACTCTTATCAAAAATGAAGATGATTTAACTATCCAATTAGAAGAAAAAGGTGCTAATGAAATAAAAGATATTGCAGTATCTGTAAATAGATTTATATTCGCATTAAAAGAGATGATTCTAAAAATAAAAAGTACTGTAAATGATACTTTTAGTATCTCTAAAAATATTCAAGACAGTTTTACAAATATCAACTCTAGTGTAGAAAAACAATCTCAACTAATATTTGATATCAAAAATTATGTAAAAGATGTAGAAGATAATTTAGCAGTAGCTGAAGAAAAAGTAGTAATGACTACAGATGATATTATTAACACACAAAAAATATTAGAATCTACTACTAAATCTTTAAAAGAGATGATGGATAATATCTCTACTGAAACACAAAAAGAGATGGAAGTAGCTGAGAAAATTACAACTTTAGCAAGTCAATCAAATCAAATTAAAGATGTAATAAATATCATTAAAGAGATAGCTGAACAAACAAACCTTTTAGCTTTAAATGCAGCTATTGAAGCAGCAAGAGCAGGTGAACATGGTAGAGGATTTGCTGTAGTTGCTGATGAAGTTAGAAAACTTGCTGAAAGAACTCAAAAATCTTTAAGTGAAATTGATGCAGCTATTAGTATTATTGTTCAAGGTATCCTAGAAGCTCAAAATGATATAGAAGAAAATGTAGAAAAATTCCAAGAAGCTACATCAAAAACAGATGAACTAATACAAAAAACAGATGATACAATGAATAGTTTAAATAATACTATTGAAAATGCTGAATTAGCTTCAAGTGAAACAGTAAAAATCAATACTCATGTAAGAATGTTGATAGAAGCTACAGAAGGGTTAGTAAACGAAAGTACAAATAGTAAAGAAGTAGCAAATAAACTAAAAAAAGTTATTCAAAATCTAGAAAATATTACTCGCGAATTAAATGAAGAATCAAACAAATTTAAAGTTTGATTTTTTCTCCTCTTTTTGATATATTTAGGACAAAAAAGGTCCTAAATGCAATACAAAGTAAAAATACAAAGATATAATCCAACTACAAATGAAAAATATTACCAAACTTATGATGTTGATTTAGATGAAACATTAACTATACTAGAAGTGATAGAATATATTAAAAATCATATAGATTCTACATTAACTTATCGTGCTTTTTGTAAAAGTGCTATTTGTGGTAGTTGTGCTATGGTTGTAAATGGATTAAGTAAACTTACTTGTAAATTAAATGCTGTACAAAACCTAATAGATGGTGTGCTTGAAATAGCACCATTAAAACAATTTGATGTAATTAAAGATTTAGTAGTAAATCAAGATAAAGGATTTGAAATCCTAAAAAAAGCACAAACTTTTATGATTCCAAAAACTCCACCTAAAGATAGTGAATTTGAAATATCACCAAAAGAAGTTGAAACCTATGATAAACAAAGTGAATGTATTTTATGTATGTCATGTTATAGTGATTGTCCTGCAGTCCAAAGTGATGAAAATTATTTTGGACCATTTACATTTAGTAAAATTTTAAGATTTGTAAATGATAGTAGAGATTCTATACCAAATCAAAGAATTGATAATGTAATGAATGGAAATATATTTAGTTGTGTAGAATGTCAAGCTTGTATTATTGCTTGTCCTAAAGGTTTAGCACCTCAATTTGATATCAAAAACTTACAAACTAAAGTCCTCGTACAAGGACATACAAACCCAAATCAAATGGAATTTGGTAATTTTGGTGGTGGGTTTGATGATTTTGGAAGTTTTGGAGGATTTAACCCAAATGGGTTTTAATCTTTTTGCTTTTGTATAATTCTATTATTAAAATTTCTTAATAAAATCTCTATAAAAAAAGCTAAAGCAAAAGTTACTATAAGATAATATGCTATCTTTGGATTTGAATGATATGTAGAATATAATGTAATTGCAGCTATTCCAAACATACCAAAAATCGCACTTATAATTATAACCTTGTTTGCTTTTGTTTCCTTAATCACATTTAAATGTCCTATATGTGTTACACCTTGTACTATTAACATAACAATAGCAGCTACTGTAGTAATTTCAGATAAATTAAAAAATAAAATTAAAGGAATTATTATAATTGTACTAACTATCAAACCTTCAAAAGAATTATAAATATGATATTCATATATTTTAGGCAAACTACCCTCTTTTGCCATTGTATAACCAATCTCTGTAACAGCATAAAGAGTTGCATTTATAGCACTTGCTGTAGCTATTAGTGCAGTAATTGCCATTATCTTAAATCCTAACTCTCCAAAAATAGGTCTAGCAGCCTCAGCTAAAGCATAATCTTTTGTTTTTATAACTTCACTTAAAGGTAAATTACCTAATACAGCTAAACTTGTAAATACATAAAGAACTGCTACTAATAAAATAGCAATTACCATTGCTTTTAGCATAGTTTTTTCTGGATTTTTCATATCTTCTACAGTATTTGTAATAACACTAAATCCTTGATAAGCAAAAAAAGTAATACCAATAGCAAAAAACATCCCACTAATTGGTGGCATATCTTTCAAACTTAATAAACTTGGATTTATATTAAAAAAAGCTATAGTAGTAAATATCACTAAAATACTAAGTTTTATCAAAACTATAATATTTTCAGATTTTGCAACCAAAGAAGCACCTATTAAATTTATAAATACAAAAACTAAAACTATACCAACAGATAAAATATCTATCCACATTTTATCTTGAGTAAAAAAAGTAGCACCATAAGTCCCAAAAGACTTGGCTACTGCTGCAATAGCTATTATATTTGAGAGATAAAACATAACTCCCATACTTCCAGAAAATACACCTTCTTTAAAACCTTGAACTAAATATTCTACAATTCCTCCTCTTGACTGATATCTAATTGCTAATTTTGCCAAAGAATATCCACTAAGTAAAGCTATAATACCACCAAATATAAACGAAAGCCAAACAATATTTCCAGCCATACTACCTGCTTGACCTATTACTATAAAAATTCCTGCTCCAACCATAGAGCCTATACCTAAAAATACAGCACTCCACAATCCAAATGCTTTACTCATGAATAACCTTTATATATTTTAATCCTCTGGATTAAGTTCTATCATCTCCCATGGAAGTCCTTGTTGATTAAGTTCTTCTAAAAATAATTTAGCATCAAATTCTTCCATATTTTTCACACCTTCAGCAAACCATTTTTTATCTGCTATCATTTTTGCTCCTATCATAGCAGGAACTCCTGTTGTATAACTTACACATTGAGCTCCAGTTTCACGATATGCACATTGATGATCACAAATTTGATATAAATAAACTTTTCTTTTATGTCCATTTTTAATACCTTCTATTACACAACCTATATTAGTTTGTCCTTTTGTTCTTTCTCCTAAACTAGCTGGATCTGGTAATACTTTCTTTAAAAATTCCATAGGTGAAATTTCACATCCATCACAAATCTTAATAGGTTCAATATCAGTCATTCCTACATTTTGTAATACTTCAAGATGTCTAAGGTATTTTTCACTAAATGTCATAAAAAATCTTATTCTTTTTAAATGAGGGATATTTTTTACTAAACTTTCCATCTCTTCATGATAAAGTAAATAACTAGGATAAGTCCCTACTTTTGGATATTCCCAATCCATTTTAATACTCATAGGTTCAACCTCTTTCCATTCACCCTCTTCCCAATATTTACCTTTTTGTGTAATTTCTCTTATATTTATCTCTGGATTGAAGTTTGTTGCAAATGGATATCCATGATCCCCTGCATTACAATCAAGAATATCTACATAATGAATCTCATCAAAAAGATATTGATTTGCATAAGCTACAAATACATTCGTAACACCTGGATCAAATCCACTTCCTAAAAGTGCCATTAAATGTGCATTTTTAAACTCATCATCTTTTGCCCATTGAAGT
>Ga0256828_1001949_pt1 | contig 12612 bp, 10 predicted proteins | sample CV88metaG_FD_185993 | JGI IMG/M metagenome (GOLD analysis project Ga0256828, IMG submission 185993) | Hydrothermal vent microbial communities from East Pacific Rise, Pacific Ocean - CV88 | ecosystem: Environmental > Aquatic > Marine > Hydrothermal vents | place: Pacific Ocean: East Pacific Rise... | reverse complement strand
ATTCTTCATCAACATCCAATGAATCTAAACCTTTCTCCCCAAATAATACTTTTAAATTATAACCTTGCTTATGTTTTACAAACTGAATATTTTCATTTTCTTTATTGATTATCACCTAGCACTAATCGAATTTTCTCCCAATCATCATAAAAATATTCTTGTAAAAGAGGAAGTAGCTTATTTTGAAAAATAGTTGCTAAAGTATCTAAGCTGTCACTATCTTTCAATTTCATAAAGTAAGCATGTCCAATCGTATGATCTCTATCGTATAAATACTCAATTCTTTTGTTAATAGTTTCAAGAAGTTTATATATATCTATACCCTCCACAAATACATTTTTAACTTCATCTAGTTCTGGCATCATCTCTATAAATTCAAATCTTCGTCTTAATGCTGTATCCATAAGAGCTATACTTCTATCTGCTGTATTCATTGTTCCTAAAATGTATAGATTATCAGGTACACCAAATTCATCTCCTGTATATGGTAAAGTTATCTTTAATTCCTCTTGAGCTCCTATACGCTTACTCTCTTCTACAAGAGTTATTAGTTCTCCAAAGATTTTTGAAATATTTCCACGATTTATTTCATCTATTATTAATATATATCTTTTATCATTCTTTTGAATACCTGTTTTTGTTAGAAGTTCCCTTAATGACTCAATTTTCACATTATTTTTTATATTGTATATTGACATTTGTGAAAATTGTTTTTTTAATATTTTTTCGTAAGGAAATGGTTCTTCTGGAATTATTAACCACTCAACAGGTCGTGCTTGAACATAACTCTTGAGTTCATCATCTTCTAAGTACTCATAATCACCTATAATTCTTGCAATAGCTCTTAATTTTCTATTTCCATAAGAAACTAAAACAATATCATCTTTTTTAATTTTATTTTTTAAAATATTAATAGCTGTAGGTGGATAACTAAACTTATCCATATCTCCTAATTTATTTGCTATTTCTCCTCGATTCTTGCAATCATCAAAATTTAATCCATTCCCAAACCCAAGAAGAATTTTTTTCTTTTCACGACAATAATCAAATAAATAATCTTCTTCTGTATTTTGAGAATCACCTAATGAAATTTTCCAAATATTTACATTATCATCAAAATTGTATAAAGATTGTGTATCAACTTTTATCCCCTTTGCTTGTTCACACAACTTTTTAAAAATACCATCTTCTTTTACATAAACAATCTCATCTTTATTATTGGTATCAGCTTTTATTCCTTCTACAAACTCTTCATATCCATAACTTTGATGAAAAGTTATAAATTCAATTTGACTCTTATTTCTATACTCTTTAAATTTTCTTTTTAAGGTTTCTCTATCTTGTAATTCATCATTTGTTAATATTTTATTTTCAATAATTTCTATAGCTTTATTAATTGTATTATATGTTTTTCCTGTACCTGGAGGTCCATATAAAATCTGATTTAGTGATTGAGTCAATTGTTTATCCTTTACTGAAATTGTTTCGCTTGAAATTATTTTAATTTCTTGTTCACTAATTAAATTATGCTCAGTTAATACCTTAAGAACATAATCATATATTTTTGGATATTTATCTAAACAATACCTAATTGGTCCTTCTTTCGGTAATCCTAATTCATTTAGCTTTTCACGAGTAAATTTACTAGAAATTTCATCATTAAATGTACTTAAAAGCTTTACATCAAACCCATCTTTTTCAATCTTTGTAACTTGTGCTAAATAACGATACTGTTTAATATTTCCTGATATATAAAATATAACAAGTTGCCCGACTTCTTGAATACAGGATAAACCCCCACCCCATTTTTCATATATGCCATTTCGTTCTAGTTTTTTTATTTCTTCATTTTTATTTGGGTTATTAGGTATGACAGCTATTTTCATCTTTAGTTGTTTTTTTATATCACTAAAATCAATTTCTTCCATCTCTACTACTCTTCCAGGCTTCCAACTATATTTCTAAAGCCTACTAGAGCTGCCTCAATTTCTTCTACAATTTCAATAGCCAATAGATCTGGCTCAGGAAGATTTTCAAGATCTGTCAAGCTTTCATCTTTAAGCCAAAAAATATCTAAACTTTTTTTATCCCTTTTGATAATCTCATCATAACTATATTTACGCCATCTTCCCTCTGGATTCTCTTTACTCCATGTTTCTATACGATCATTACGATGATCAGCTTTATAAAGATCTATAAATTCCGAAAGATCTTCAAACTTCATAGGATTTTTCTTTTTAGTATGGTGAATATTTGTACGATAATCATATATCCATACATCTTTTGTCCAAGGTGTTTTTCTCGCTGGTTTATTGTCAAAGTACAATACATTTGCTTTAACACCATTTGCATAAAATATTCCTGTTGGTAACCTCAATATTGTATGTAACTCAGTTTTTGAAAGTAATTTTTCACGAATAACTTCACCAGCACCACCTTCAAACAAGACATTGTCTGGTACAACTACCGCAGCTTTTCCGTCTGCTTTTAGCGTCGTATATATGTGTTGAATAAAGTTTAACTGTTTGTTGGAAGTAGTGGTCCAAAAATCTTCACGATTATACGTGAGTTCTTCTTTATTAGTCTCTCCCTCTTCATTAGTAAAAGTCATAGAACTCTTTTTACCAAAAGGAGGATTTGCTAAAACATAATCTACCATTTTAGATGGTGAGCTTATAAGTGCATCTTGCCCAGATATCATAGGCTCTCCATCTATTTCACCTATATTATGTAAAAACATATTCATAAGTGCTAATCGTCGTGTATTCGCAACTATTTCATTTCCATAAAATGTTTCATGTTTTAAAAAGTCTCTTTCATCTTTCTCCAAGTTTTGAGTAGAAAGATAATCATAAGCAGCAAGAAAAAAACCACCTGTACCACAAGCTGGATCAGCTATGGTTTTTTTAGGTTTTGGTTGTAGAGTTTCTACCATTGCACGAATTAGTGCACGTGGAGTAAAGTACTGTCCTGCTCCACTTTTAGTATCTTCAGCATTTTTTTCTAAAAGACCTTCATAGATATCACCTTTTACATCGGTACCGACCATCATCCAGTTTTCTTTATCGATCATATCGATAAGTTTAGAAAGTTTTGCAGGATCTTGAATCTTGTTTTGTGATTTAGTAAAAATTTGCCCTAGCATACCCTTTTGTTTACTTAGTGTCTGTAAAGTTAAAATATAGTGAGTTTCTAGTTCTGCACCTTTTAAGACCTTCAAATCACTCCAACTATATCCTTCTGGTATATTGACTTTACGGTTATAAGGTGGCTTACTATATTCATCTGCCATTTTCAAAAAGAGCAGATAAGTGATCTGTTCTAAATAATCTCCATAACTTACACCATCATCTCTTAAAACACTTGCGAAATTCCATATTTTATTTATTATTGTTGCTGGACTCATTTTATACTCCTCTAAGTGCCATACGCTGTGCCCAGATTACTCCTGAGCCAGCAAGGCAGGCTATTGCAGTTGCTGAAAATTCTGCATCTAATTTTATTTTTTCCAAAAGTTCCCGTTGTTTCTGTTTTATACGTTCTTTACGTGTAGCACTTGGTGTTCTATTCTGCTCTACACTTAAACCTTCTATTTCACTTATAAGCCGTACGCATTGATTCCATACATCACGTCTTGCATCTTTTAAAGGTTCATAATTTAAATTTAAATTTTCGATGGTATATTTTGCCCGTTTATGTTCCCAATCGGTTTCAGTTGGATTTATTGGTTTGATTTGCCCATCCTCATCAAATGTTAATAATGAGGGATCATCTTCATCTATCGGATCCAAAAAAAATATCATTTCATCATCTAAAGAATCTGTTGGAGTATTAGCTTTATGACTATATACACTAAATCTATCTCCTTTTTTTGTATTACCTACACTTCCTGAGATTCTATAATTTTTCCAGTTAAATGCAAGCCACCAATACCCGCCTTGATCATTGCCACCTAAATCAAGAGCTCTTTTCTTAGGTCTAAAATGATCAACATGATAATGCGAGAAACTCTCTTTTGCTTCAGAATACCAACATTTATTTTTTGACAAATCCAGTAAATGTTGCTTAATTTGACCCCAAAGCAAACTATTTGCATCAATAATTGCTTTTCTACTATCCATATCAGGTGTATCCAATAAACGTTGTGTGAGAGTATCAGCCCTTGTAATCCAAGCTGCATTCGGTGGATTGTCTAATAAAGGGATATATCTCATTCCAATTCCTCTTCAAAAATCTCTTCTAATATCTCGAGTGCTATTTTATCAGCCTCTTTACGATTCTCCATACTCAAGCTTTGATTACCTTCAAGCTCTTTTCTTGTAGCTAATGCCATTACAAACTTTTGATATAGAGGATCTCTAAAAGTTTTAGTAAAACCTAATTTATTTAACTCTTCAGATATACTTCTGAGTTCTTGATTTTCCTTGTCATTTAATTTAGATTTGGATTGTTTATATGCAAGATCATTCTTTTTATTAAGTAATTCCATGGTTTCAGGATCAAGTGTTGTTGAAAGACCAAAAAGCTCACTGGTCAATATACCTGCTACACCAAGACCTCTTGGGTCAACATCTGGCACTGCTGCAATTATTTTTTTACTCTTGGAATCATTTCTAAATATTCTTACCTGTTCTTTAACCATACCGCCTATAAGTAAAGGATCATGCGTATTTAAAATAATATGCGTTGTTTTGTCGTCACCTATCACTTCATGTATCATTCTTAGATATTCCCATTTCCATCTTGGATTTAGGTGCGTATCTGGTTCATCGAGTAAAACCAAGGTTTCTTTATCTTTTGTAAATTTTAACAGCCCTAACACTGTAAGTAGCTGCTGCTCCCCTTCACTTAATTCTCTAAAAGTAATAGCTCCATCAATATTTCTCTTTTTTACTTTTACTCTTACATCTGCAATAAGATCAGAGATATAAGTACTCTCTAAAGCTTTAAAAAATTCTGTATTATTTTTGTAGTCATTTGCAAGCTGTTGTAACTTTTCTTTGTTGCTAATATACAAAAACAACTTCTCTTGATCTGTTGATCTTCTAAAGTCTATACGCGTATTTTCTTTATGATATATGGGTGCTATAGAGTAGTCCCATACTTTTTCCAAAAACTCTTTTACAACACCTGTTGCCCCCCAGAAACGTGGATCATCTTTTCCAGTCCATGAAGGTTTTTTTAGTACAAATAATATACTCTCAATATCCTCAATCCCCAAATATTCCGATATGAACTCTCTTGATTTTTGAGATTCTTCGTCATTAAAAGAAAAAAATGAAAGTAGTACAAAATAACTATGTATTAGGCGCACATAAAACAGTTTTCTGAGATCATCAACTTCATCCTGACTTACATCTTCTTTAATAATCCTATCATAAAACTTTTTTTGATGATCATCAAAATGCTCTTCAAGTCTGTTACTTGTCCCTGAATAGTATGTAAATACATTTTTTGGCAAATATTCATTTTTATTTTCAAAAAACTCTTTTTGTGTTTTTAACTTTTGACCATTTATAAAAAAACTATATGTTTTATTGTATTGGATCTCTATATTTTTATCTCTGCACTCATATTTAATAGTATATGAAAAAGGAGGTTTCTTTTGAAGATCTAAAAACTTAAAAATAAGAACTAAGGCTTCAATAAAATTAGACTTTCCAAGTGCATTTCTTCCTAAAATAACAGAATCCAGAAAAGTTTCATCCAGGTCAATCTCAAACTCTTTCAGGTTTTTAAAATCCTGAATATATACATAATCAACTCTCATCAACAAGCCTTAAAAAAGATTCATCATTATCTTCATTTTTGTATTCTTCTATACTCTTATCAACTTCAATATATATTTTCAATGCAGCATAAAACTCTTCAATATTATCATGATACTTTGAACGCTGCCAAAGCTCTTTTGCACTCAGAGTATGAGTATCGACTGATTGCAGGACATCTACCAAAGACAATGATTCTTCCATTTTCTTTTTCCTTTTTCTACTTTTGTTTACATTCTTATTCGCTATATATTTATCTTTCTCTTTTTGAATTCTTTCCAGAAGAGCAGAAACAGGCTCATCACCTTCTTTTTGTTCTGCAAGTTTGCCTTCAAATACGCTTTTCAAGATACTTTGACGCAGTACTTCAGCTTTTTTAAGAGAAATATCAATAGTTCTTACCATAAAATCAGTTTCGTTAAAACGTATTTCTATTTCTTCAACCACTTTATTTTGTTCAATAAATGATGCTAAAGGAAAAACGAATTTTTCTATTGATGATATACCTATATTTGCTTGAGTTGTTTCTACAATATATTTTTGAATTTCTTTTTGTATTACAGGTGAAAGAGAATAATAATATACATATTTATTATTCAGCAATGAGATATTTTTAATGATTGCACAAGAATATGATACTAAAAATTCCTTATCTTCATCAACTAAAACATTACGTCCTATTGTACCATATCGTGGAAAAATTATATCTCCTTTTTCTGGCTTGATTTTATTTGATAATCTTTCAAAATCTTCTTTTGAAATCACTTTTGCATTAGTAAAATCTATTGTTCCATCAGCACGTATATTACCTGTAGAAATATAAGGGAATCCTTTGTCCACAACTTTTGGCATTTTATGGTCGATATCACCAATTTTATAAGATATGTCATTAAATCGAACCCATTTCCATTCATAAGGTAATAATTCTAAACTTTCCAATTCTTTCTGACTCAAAGGCGGCAGTTCTTTCGGTTTTCTCGGCTTCACCGGCTTCTTCCCACTCTTTCCGCCCTCTTCCCATGCTTTGACACTCGCTTTCCACTCCAGCAAACTTTTTTCATACGCTGCTTCACGCTCTTGCTTGATGCGTTCAAGCAATACTTCAGCATCTTCAAGCTCATCGGAGTGAGCTTCTCTCCATGCTTCGGTAAGTTTGCCTTCAAAAGCAGATTTGAGAACAGATTGACGATAAAGTTTCAACTTCTCTTTAGCTCGTTTAAGACTCTCTATACTACTGTCCAATTCAGATAGAAGAGACTCTATCTTATTAACAATACGATTTTGTTCCTCTATTGGTGGTAAAGGAAGTTCATAGTTCCAAAGTAATTCAGGATCAACATGCGGCGTAGCCGCCCCTTTCGCTCTAGAATTGATCTCTAAGTACTTAGATTTCATAAAGTAATAAGCATAGTTATTGTTAATACCAAAAAAATTCAAACGAGCAAGAGTGCTTCCTAATGCTCCATTTTTTCCTTTTCCAACCAATCCAGAACGAGATCCATCCCAAACAATTAATATATCATTTTCATAACATAAACGGCTATTTTCACCATCAGTATATTGATCAATAATATCTTTTTCAAATGCTTTAATATCTATATAGGCTATATGACACTCTTTAGTACTATGTTTACATAGTCTTTTAGGTTTTTTTCCTTTTTCAGAAAGTACAAAATCTCCTAATAAAACAACTTCCCAACTTTTAGGATATTTTTCCTTCTCCATTAACTAACCAACTCCCTATTTATTTCATCTACTATTGTATATATCTCATCACCAAACACTCCGTAGGCTTTTGCTAACCCACCCTGTTCTATAAGTTCAAAATCATCTACTTCAAAGCTATATGAACGTGCTATTTCATCACGAATCTTCTGAAGCCATACCATCTCTTCTTTTGTAAATTTAGGAGCATTCCCTTTTTGTTTATCAAAAGTCCAATGTTTAAAATTTTCCATCACCTTTTTTTCTAGTGGTGTTAATGTTTTATCTATACCTGATATATATCGTAACAATCCAACTAAAGCACTTAATTCACTTTTTGGTTTACCATTAGCACTGTCAATTCGCTCATAAGCTTCCCATAGCTTTAAAGGAGCTAAAAAGGGTCGTTCTTCTTTAAGCTTTTCTAATAAATCTTTAATCATTTTATAAGTAACTTCACGACGGCGATAAGGTTCATTGTAAAAAATGCGTAATACTAAGATCTCTTCTTTATGTGTCTCTATAAAGTCTCGAAAGTTTTCAATAATATTTTTTGCTCCTTCTTTACTTTCACTTTTCCAACCACTAAAAACTACAGAATCAATATTTACTGTATCTATAACTTGTTCACGTTTTCTACGTACATTTTCTGCATACTCTACAAGCTCACCAGTAAGTATCATTCTCGCTTCAGCTACCAGCTCTTTTTCAGCTTGTTCTATCTGTTTGTCTGTTACATCATCCTCATTTTGTAGATCAAATATATTTTTTGCATACTCTATCTGTTTATCTATATCATGTGCATCTAAAAACTTATGAATTACCTGTTCTATAGTTTGGTTTGTGATACTTTCGAACTCTTTTCGTTCTTTAAGTGTCATCTCTTTATTTAGTCGTGCTAACCTTGCAGCAATGGAGCGATATGTATCTTCATCTTCAGCTCCACCCATTAAAACACTCATCATAAGGTCTTTCATTGGAACAGATTTTTTACGCTCCATAGGTTGAGAATCTGTCTTAACAGATTCACTCACCCCTACTGCATCAACAATAACAAAATGTGTCTTATCATGATCAATATTTGTACCAGCTTTTTGCATCATATCTCTACTACAGATACGAGTACCTCGACCCTTCATTTGTTCGAAATAGTTACGAGAACGTACATCACGCATAAAGATCAAACACTCTAAAGGTTTTACATCTGTTCCTGTCGCTATCATATCAACTGTTACTGCTATACGAGGATAATAATCATTTCGTAATGCCTGTAAAGTTTCTTTCGGATTTTTTGCCTGATAAGTTACTTTTTTACAAAACTCATTACTCTCATCAAACTCTTCTCGTACAATTTTAATTATATCATCTGCATGAGAATCATTTTTTGCAAAGATTAATGTTTTTGGCACCTCTTCACGTTGTAGAAACAAAACAGGTAATTTAGCCCTAAACTCTTTAATAACATTTCGTATTTGACTAGGGTTAACTACTTTTTTATCAAGTTGTGTCTGTTTATACTCTATATCATCTTCAAGCTCACGCCACTTCTTTTTTCTAGTAAGCTTATCACGATGCTCAACGACTTGCTTTATCACAACTCCATTACTATCTTTGATCTCTTTTTCAATGTGAGCACCTTCTTTAGTTATATTAGTTGTAATAATATACTCTTCATACGGTACATTAACTCCATCAGCCACTGCTTCATCATGTGTATACTCACTAACCACATTTTCATGAAAAAAAGCAAAGGTACGATTATCTGGAGTAGCCGTTAATCCTATGAGAAATGCATCAAAATAGTCTAAAACCTGTTGCCAAACATTGTAGATTGATCGATGACACTCATCTATAACAATAAAATCAAAAAATTCGATAGGTATTTTAGGGTTATAAACTACTTCTTTAGGACGCTCTTTTAAGCTATATTCAAAATGGCTCTCATTTTCTGCACTCTCATCAAGCTCTTTTCCTCTAAGAATCGAGTACATACGCTGAATTGTACTTATACAGACCTGTGCATCAGTTGCGACATAAGAGCTACTTAATCGTTGTACATTATATAACTCTGTAAATTGTCGGTTATCATCTTGAGGTGTATATGCCATAAACTCTTTTTCTGCTTGCTCTCCAAGATTTTTTGTATCAACTAAAAATAAAATTCGTTTACCATGGGCATGTTTGAGTAACCTATATACAGAAGTGATTGCAGTATATGTTTTTCCTGCTCCTGTTGCCATTTGAATAAGAGCTCGCGGACGATTTGCTTTAAATGAAGTTTCTAAGTTTTGAACAGCTTTTCTCTGGCATACACGTAAACCCTTAGAGTCCAGAGTTGGAAAACTCTGTAATCGTTTGCGAAGAGTATTTCCTTCTTCAAGCCAAAGTTTTAATGTTTCTGGGCGATGGAAACTAAATACTTCACGTGATCGAGGTTTAGGGTCACGTTCATCTCTAAAGCGAGTCAGTATTCCTGTACTTTCATAGATAAAAGGCAATGAAATATTATCTGCACACCATTTTAGCTTAGCATGAGCATAGCCACCCGATTGTTCTTCCACAACTGATATACGGTGTCCTTCAGTATCTTTTTTTGCTTCAATAATACCTATAGGCTTACCATCTATAAACAGTACATAGTCTGCAGGACCTATATCTGTTTGGTATTCTCTAACAGCTATACCAATCGCTTCTCTATGATTAATTTTATTTTTATCTTGTACAGCCCAACCAGATGATATAAGCATACTATCTATTTCATCACGTGCTATTTGTTCTGGATTCTGGTTTATACTAACTTTTTGCATGATTTTCCAATTTAAAATAATAATATAGATTTTAGCATAAATACAATTCAAAATGTGTATTTATGTATCTTTATTAGAGTTGTATAGTCTCCACCATCAGCAGCTTTAAGTGCCTTAATATATTCATCTCTTTTAGGATTCTCTTTGGCAAGGAGATCTTCTTGCCATTTTACAGGCATCGAGCCATGTTGTCTAAGATAGATATTTGCTAACATTCTACTCCATCTACCATTACCGTTTTGAAAAGGGTGTATCTGTACTGCTTTATGGTGGATTCGTACTACTGTCTCATAGATATCAAAAGTTTTATGTTTATCCCAAAACTCTATATCATCGGCTAGCTCTTTGAGTGCAGAGGGTACCTGATAGGCTTTTATACCAATGGATAGCTCAATTCGTCTAAACTTCCCTGCCCACTCCCAGACATTGCCAAACATCTCAAAATGGAGTTCTTGAAGCCATTCGTATGTAAAAGGAGCTATTTTTTTGGATGGTGGAGCTGAGAGATATTTCAATGTTGCAAGAGCGATATTATTTGCTTCTGCAACATAAATCTCTTTTAGTGTATAAACCTTGCCCTTTGGCAGTTTAAGGCCTGATATATCATCAAGCGGAGTTGCATCATCTATGGGCTTGGTAGAGTGTATCATTACGCTACCCAAAGAGTATTTTTATACTCTCCCGTAAGGAACTCTTCTTCATAATTTGCTATTATATTTTTAAGGCTCTCTTCTTCCAAGCCTTGCATCTCTAAAGCGGAGGTACCTTGAACTATAGAAGCTAAAAAAAGAGCTTTTTCTCTTGCTCTTTGTTGTTTTAACTCTTGAAGTGGTATGACCTCATTTCCTGCAAAATCTAAGCCTAAAAGATTAGTTACACTCTCTATGGTACTAAGTTTTACATCTTCATTTTTTAAAAGTCTGTTGATAGTTCGCACACCAACATCACTGAGTTTTGCAAGGTTTTCTACTGTAATGTTAAGCTCTTTTTTTCTAGCAATTATTTTTTCTATTAATTCTAAGCGTTTCATAGCAACTCCTTCTGATGTATATATTATGCCATAAATGGCATAATATATACAAGTTTATTACATAATATCTAACATATCCATCATCTTTTATACCGAGAGTTGTTAATACTTCTTTGAGTCTATTTGATAGATGATATGTCATATCTACTCTTGCTTTGTTGTTTAAAGCCTTGATAGTATATGTAGAATTAGTAAAATCTATATCTTCCCATTTCAAAGTCACTACTTCATTAAACCTTCTACCATGCATTAAAAACATAAATATTTCTCGTACAGGTGTTAATAGATAATTTTTGAGTTCTATAAACAACTCTTTAATTTCATCTAATGATAATTCTAAGCCTCTTTCATTATATAAAGGTGGTAAATCTTATTGTTTTGCAGGAGAAGCTATATGAACACCAAATTTCGCTGTTTTCATATTGAAAAACTTAAATACTGGATTTACATACTGATATACCTTTCTTGAAGTTCGTTCTGATAATCCAGATTTTTTAATATTTACTACAGTCTTTTGTATATCTTCTTCATCAATCATACCTATAGGTTTTTTCAATAATGGCTTTAACCATTTTTCATGGAATTGTTCAGTCCCTTTTTTATCATATTTATTTTTATCATCTCTAGCTTCATATTGTGCTATTTTATAGTCAAGATATAATTCATATACATCTTCATAAAGTATCTCTTTGGAAAAATCTTGTTTTTTAAATTTTGTATTAGATAATTTAACCATCAATTTATCATAAACTTTAGATGATTCTTTTATAGCATCCAATAATGTAACTGTAGCTGCAAATGTTAAAGTTTTTTGGATTCAAAATCCGTTGGCTTCGGCTGTGGGGGTTCAAGTCCCCCCGCTGGTACCACTTTTTTAAACAATCAACCTACATATCAATTGCATCATTCTCTTTAACACTCCAGATAAAAACCAGTGGAATAAAAAGCAGTGTTAAAAATGTACCTATAATCAACCCTCCTATAGCAACAGTACCAAGAGGTGCTAGACGCTCCAGTCCAATAGCAGAACCAAGTGCAACAGGAAGCATACCCGCAGATGTTGCAAAAGCAGTCATAAGTACCGGTCGTGTTCTGATTTTAATACTCTCAAGCATAGCTTCGGCTTTTGGAATACCCTCTTGCATCTTCTCCAATGCAAAGTGAATCAGTAAAATGGCATTATTAACAATAATACCCGAGAGTAAAATAAAGCCCATCATTGCAGGCATAGATGTATGGTAATGCATACTAAGCATCATCCATGAAGCTCCAATAATTGTCAATGGAATTGAGAAGATAATCA
>Ga0256828_1001948_pt1 | contig 12614 bp, 14 predicted proteins | sample CV88metaG_FD_185993 | JGI IMG/M metagenome (GOLD analysis project Ga0256828, IMG submission 185993) | Hydrothermal vent microbial communities from East Pacific Rise, Pacific Ocean - CV88 | ecosystem: Environmental > Aquatic > Marine > Hydrothermal vents | place: Pacific Ocean: East Pacific Rise... | reverse complement strand
GTTGATGAAGTTGATGAAGTTGATGAAGTTGATGAAGTTGATGAAGTTGATGAAGTTGATGAAGTTGATGAAGTTGATGAAGTTGATGAAGTTGATGAAGTTGATGAAGTTGATGTCGGTGACGAAGAAAGTGATAATTTAGAAGAGCTTGATGTTTTAGAAGCTACAGATAATGAAGATGAATTCTCTCTTGATTCTTTAGATGAACTAGAAGATGTTGAAGATGTTGAAGATGTTGAAGATGTTCTGCAAGAAGAAAATCTTGAAGAGCAAATTCAAAGTGCTATTGGAGAGTTGACGCCTGAAGAGTTGGAAAGTGAAGTTGATGAAGAGACTCTTTTGGAGATAGCAGCTCATGAGATTGATCCACTTGATACATTAAACTCTAAAGATTTAAAACTCGCTCTTGGTGAAGAGGTTGAAGATTCTCTTGAGAATGATGAAAACTTTGTAGATGAAGATTTGCTAGACGAGAGTGAAAATGATGTAGAAAAAGTGGAAAATTCAGAGGAAGATGGTATAGATGCTTTAAAAAATCTATTAGAGGCTTTAAATGATAAACGAGTTGCTGCATCTCTCAAAGGTGCAAAAATAAGTATAAATATAACGATAGGTGGTGATTCATGAGTTCGATTCACGGTGCAGTTTTAGTTCTTTCTGGTCCCAGTGGTGCTGGTAAAAGTTCATTGGTAAATAAGATTATTGATGATATTGGAGAGTGTTACTTTTCTATATCTACAACAACACGCCCTAAAAGAGAGGGAGAAAAAGAAGGTGTTCATTACTATTTTGTTGATGAAGAGGAGTTTAAAAAAGAGATTGAAGAGGATCAGTTTTTAGAGTATGCGATTGTACATGGAAACTATTATGGAACTTCACTTAAACCCGTTAAAAAAGCACTTTCAGAGGGTAAACTTGTACTTTTTGATATTGATGTTCAAGGAAATCATGCCATCAACAATCGTTTAGGAGATATTACAACTTCTGTTTTTATTACTCCTCCAACTCTTAGTGAACTCAAAAAAAGATTGGAAAGTCGTTGTACTGATTCTCAAGAGGTTATAGATAAAAGAATTGCAATGGCAAAAAGAGAGATTCAAAGGGTTTCTGAATATGATTATTTGCTTGTGAATGATGATTTGGAAGAAGCTGCTGATAAATTGCGTTTAATAGCACAAACAGCTCGATATAAAATCTCTGATGAGGACATCAATGAATTTGTGCAAAAATGGGAAGACATTTAGAGAAGTTACAGCTAAGCTGAGTTATACTACAAGACTTAAATTTTAAAAAGGAACTATACTATGGGAATGCCTAGTGGAACAGAACTATTATTAATCTTTGGAATCATTGTACTTCTTTTTGGTGCAAAAAAAATACCTGATTTAGCAAAAGGACTTGGTAAAGGGATCAAAAACTTTAAACAAGAGATGAAAGAGGTTGATGAGATAGCAGAAGAAGCACCAAAAAAAGTGGAAACAACTGAAACTGTAGCTTCTGAAGAAGCTCCAAAAACTACTACACAAGCGTAAGCCTTGAAACAAAAAGTAGCGGCGTTATTACGCGAAAAACTTGGTCGTGAGATTGTTTTAGAAAAACCTCGTGATCGCTCTTTTGGGCATTTTGCAACGCCTGTTGCTTTTTCCCTTGCAAAAGAGTTGAGAAAATCGCCTATGATTATAGCTGATGAGCTAGCATCATCATTTGGTGAAAGTGAGGTTTTTTCTAAGGTTGAAGCTGTAAAAGGTTACTTGAATTTTCGTTTAAGTGAAGATTTTTTAAGTGAATATGCTTCGTGGGCCTTGCAAAATCCTAGTGAATATGCAAAAGCAGATAAAAAAGAGAAAATTCTTTTAGAGTTTGTTTCTGCAAACCCTACAGGTCCTTTACATATTGGACATGCTCGTGGTGCTGTATATGGCGATACTCTCTATCGTTTGGCAAAACATTTAGGGTATGATATTACTGCTGAGTATTATGTAAATGATGCAGGAAATCAGATAGATTTGCTTGGGCTTTCTATTCAGCTTTATGCAAGAGAAAATCTTTTAAATGAAACTGTGGAATATCCAGAATCTTACTATAGAGGGGAGTATCTTGAAGCTTTAGCACAGGATGCGTTAACAAAGTTTGGTAAAGAGATTTTTCATGATGAATCTCGTCGTCGAGAGCTTGCAATGTGGGCAAAAGATGAGGTGATGAAAATCATTGTCAAAGATTTGGCAGATACAAACATCCATTTTGATACTTTTGTGTATGAATCAACTCTGTATGATGACTGGGACAGAGTGATGAAGAAAATGGAAGAGAATGCTCCTGGTAGTATCTACGAAAAAGAGGGAAAAGTTTGGTTGGCTTCTGAAGCTAAAGGGGATGATCATGACAGAGTAGTCGTTCGTGATGATGGTCGTCCAACTTATCTCGCTGGTGATATAGTATATCATAACCAAAAGTTTGAAAGAGGGTATGCTCATTACATCAATATCTGGGGTGCTGATCATCATGGTTATATCGCTCGTGTGAAAGCTGCGATAGAATACCTTGGGTATGAAAGTGAAAAGCTTGAAGTACTTCTTTCTCAAATGGTAAGTTTGCTTAAAGATGGGGAACCATATAAAATGAGTAAACGAGCTGGTAATGTTATACTGATGAGTGATATTGTAGAAGAGATAGGTGCTGATGCCCTTCGTTTTATTTTTGCGAGTAAAAAGAGTGATACAGCCTTAGAGTTTGACCTTGCAGAGTTTAAAAAGCAAGATAGTTCAAACCCTATTTTTTACATTCAATATGCTCATGCAAGAATTCAGACATTACGCTCTAAAGCAGAGGTGACATCTGAAGATGTAGCTAATGCGTCACTTAAAAATCTTGGTGAAAATGCAGATACTTTACTCTTTGATGCACTTTTACTTCCTGAAGTGGTAGAGGATGCTTTTCAAACGCGTCAGGTACAAAAGTTAACAGATTATTTGAAATCTTTGGCTGCTTCACTCCATAAGTTTTACTATGATGTTCGTATCATTGGAACAGAAGATGAAGCAAAACTACTTAAGCTTTTGGAAATGGTAGCATTGAGTCTTAAAACTGGTCTTTATCTTCTAGGTATAGAAGCAAAAGATAAAATGGTAAAAGAGGAGAGTTAAGAGAGCTTTTCTCTTACTCTTTTGTAAGAATATTAAGCTGAGGGTAGATTTTTATAACCTCTTTCAGATATGCTTTTGGTATTTGAATAAGAAGAGGATGTTTTTTTTGATCTAGCCACTGTGTAATTTTTTGGATATCTTTGTATCGCATAGAGGTACATCCAACTGTTGGTTTTCCTTGAGCTTTTTCTACATGTAAGAATATACACGATCCCCTTTTTTCTTGAGCATTTTTATTATGTGCAACAACAATACCGAGTTGATACTGTGCATCTTTCCGTTTCATAAATTCAAAACTTTTTTCATCTCCATGAGCTAAAATGATTTTATTGTAGTAGGGTGAGTGTGTATCATCAACACATATCAAATTTTTAGATGTGTATAAATAGGGCATTTTAAAATTTTGTTTTTTGGCATAACCAAAAATTTTTGTTAGTTTAAAAATACCAGCAGGTGCTTTTTTATCCCCTTCATATTTAAGAGGTTCTTTTTTCTTATGAGCAAGAGTATACTCCCCTAATCCCCAACCTAGCCCATTTTTTCCTAAGTTGACTTTTATAGGATGGAAGATGAGATGTGTATCTTCTATGGTGTAGAGTTGTGCTGTAGAAGTATTGAAATCATCGGCTAAAACAACTATAAATTGTTGCGATGAAAAAAGCAATGTTGAAAAACTTAGTAAAATTAAGAAACTTTTTATCATAAAGTATGGTACTATTACTTTAGTAGGAAGTCAATAAAATTTTAAAAATTGGAAAAATGATGAGTATAAAGATAAAGCAAGCGCAGGTGGCTGATGCAACATTTTTAGCACAAATGATTTTAGCAAGCTCTCGAGCAGGGAAAAAAGATGGTATATTTGATGTAATTTTTGAAACAGAGGATGATGCTGAAATTCTTCAAAAATTGGAAAAATTAACACAAACAGAGGCAAGGAGTCATTGCCATTATAAAAATTTTTTAATTGCAGAGGTTGATGGAAAAAGTGTAGGGACACTATGTAGTTATGAACCTCGTATAGCGACACAAGAGACATTTAAAAAAGCACTTCAAGAGATTGGCTGTGACGAAAAGCATATTCAAGAAACACTTGAGATTGTGTATGGGTGTAACTTTAATTTAAACAAAAATACTTTGATGTTTGATTTTATGGAAGAGCTGGAAGGTTTTGTTGATGTTGGTGTATTAAAAGCACTTATGCAAAAATCACTTCTAACAGCACGACTAAAAGGGTATGGGATTGCACATACTATTATTGAGATAGGTTCCTTAGAGAGTGAGCTTTTTTATAAAAAACTTGGCTTTCAAGTCAGAGATGAGAAAGAGTGTGAGAGTTATAGGGAGTTATTTGGTCGTAATGGACTAATGCTTCTTTCTATAGAATTCTAAAAGGAGTTTGGTATAGAACTCTCATATCTTTGTCTTGTTCCTTCGTTACTCGCTATTTTTTTGGCACTTTATACTAAAAATGTCTTAGCCTCTCTCTTTGGAGGGGTTTTTTTGGGTTTGTTTTTTTTATATAATTACTCTTTGTTCGATGCGTCTCAAGCACTTTTTTCTTTATTTTTTTCCTTATTAGAAGAGCCTTGGATTATGAAAACGATGGCATTTGTTCTTCTCATTGGTTCTTTAATGGAGATTTTACAAAAGAGTGGTAGTGTAGAGAGTTTTGTAGCTTATATGCAAAAGAAACGCGCTATTGTGCATTCCCAAAAATCTGCATTATTGTTAAGTTATGGTATTGGTGTTGTCATTTTTATAGAGTCTACTATCACTTCATTGGTTGCAGGAGCAGTTGGAAGGCCTTTTTGTAAAGAGTACAATATTCCTCCTGCCAAACTTGCTTTTGTATGTGACTCCACCTCTGCACCGATTAGTTCACTGCTTGTTTTTAATGGCTGGGGTGCTTTATTGCTGGGGCTTATTAATGCACAGATTGATGCCGGGGTGATTTATCAAGATGGCGTTTCTTTGCTTATGGAGTCTGTAGGTTATAATTTTTATGCAATGGTAACATTGTTGATCACTTTGGGAGCTATTGTTTTTAATATTGATTTAGGAGCTATGAAATCAGCATCTCGACCTCTTACATGTAAACAAACTCAACAGAAAGAGGATGCTCAATTATGGATGATGTTATTTCCGATTATCTTTATGGTTGGTGGTGTTTTTTTCTTTTTATATCTTAGTGGTGATGGAGATATTTTTCAAGGAAGTGGCTCCACCTCTATCTTTTATAGTGTTTCTTCTACTTTGGTTGTGATGCTCTTTTTGTATATTCCTACAAAGCAAATAGATTTTTTTTCCTATGCAAAAGCTTTTATTCAAGGGATGCAAAAAATGTTCTTTATGGCACTTATTTTATTGTTTGCTTTTGCTATAGGAAAAGTAACCAATGAGATGCAAACGGGTTTGTATCTTGCAAGTTTTGCGAACCATTTTCTTTCACCTTGGACATTGGGTGCTTTAATTTTTTTACTTGCCTCAATAATCTCTTTTTCAACAGGAACTTCTTGGGGGACTTTCTCTATTATGATCCCTATTGCTGTTCCTATGGCTGTTTCTTTGGATGCGAATGTTGCGTTGGCTATTGGTGCTGTTATAAGTGGAGGAGTTTTTGGAGATCATTGTTCCCCTATATCAGATACAACAATTATATCTTCTTTAGCTGCTGATTGTGAAGTGGTAGAACATGTTAATACACAGTTGCCTTATGCCCTTATAAGTGCAGGAATTGCACTTATAGGATTTATTGTTTTTGCTTTGTTCTAATTGAAGAGTGCTTCGAGTGCATCTACTCCATCTTTTTTCTCTTCAATCATACCATCTTCAGAAGTTACAGCATCTGTTTCAATAAGTTCTATTTGCATCCCTGTAAGCATAGAAGCTAAACGGATATTGATACCACTTTTTCCGATAGCTTTTGATTTTTGATCACTTGGAAGGGTGATAATAGCTTTTTCATTTTCACCATCTTCATTTTTAACAATCTCTACATGTGAGATGATAGCAGGACTCATAGTTCTTGAAACAAAAAGTTCAGGAATTGTTGTGTACTCTATACAGTCGATGTTCTCACCAATAAGCTCAGCACTTACAGAGTTGATACGAACACCTTTAACACCAACTGTAGCACCAACAGCATCTACTTGAGGGTGTGTTGAAAGGACAGCTATTTTTGCTCTTTCACCTGGAATACGAGCTGATTTTTCGATGATAACAGTACCATCAGCAATCTCAGGAACTTCAAGCTCTAAAAGGGCTTCTAAAAATTTTGGAGATGTACGAGAGAGTTCTATCATAATACCATTTTCTTTGTCCATATTGACACGACGAACAACAGCTTTAATATGATCACCAACCTCAAATACTTCCCCTTTTATACGGCTTTTCATTGGAAGAACTGCACGAATCTCATCAACTTCTATATAAGTGGCATTTTGATTATCAACACGCGTTACTCGACCATTAACGATTGTGCCAACTTTAGATTTATATTTATTATAAACTTCATCCTCTACAAGTCTTTGAATATGGTATTCAATTTCACGGTGTAGTTGAGATGCTGCTGTTCTTCCATAATCTTCTAAATCATGATCAATTTGAAGTTGATCACCAAGTTCTACCTGGTCATCATATTCTCTTGCTTCAGAGATGGCAATGTATGCTGGTGCTATCTCTTCATCTTGAAGTTTCTCATCATCATCTGCAACAACTGTAATTGTTTGTACTATTTTGATACTTTTTGTATCCTCGTCAACATTTGCTTCAAAAGCAAAATTTCTATCTATAACTCTTTTTGCAGTTTGAACAAAAGCTGTTTTTAAAGCTTCAAGTACTTTTTCTGGTTGTAGTCCTTTTTCATGTGCGATCGCTTCTGCTATATCTAATATTTTTTCCATAATTGTATTCCTTAAATGTTTAAGAAATCTTTCTAACAATGATAATTAATTGGGGGATTTCTTAATGAAGTTTGTTATTATATACTATTTGTACTAAAAACATCTTTAATTGGTTTTTTAGTAGTTTTTTACTATAATGCACTACTTTTAATAGAAAAATAACTAAAGGAAACAGTATGGATTTAAAACTAGCTCGTACAGACTTAAATGCAAAGCCAAAGAAGATTGACCTATCAAAAATAGAAGCAACAACAGCCAAAGAGGATAGTGTTATTTTTTACTTTGATAGAGAAAACTCTCATAAAGATTTACTTGCACTTCAAGATCATTTTGAAGCACAGGGAAAAAGTTTTTATATGAGTGAAGTAAAATATGGACTTGCAGATAATGATTATATGTATCAAGTTCATATTATGAACTAAGCAAAGAGTTTTTTATGAGTAAGAAGCTATTTATTGAAACACTAGGTTGTGCTATGAACTCTCGTGATTCTGAGCATATTATTGCAGCATTGAGAGATAAAGAGGGGTATGAAACAACAACAAACCTTCAAGAAGCTGACCTGATTTTAATAAATACTTGTTCAGTGCGCGAAAAACCAGTTGCAAAACTCTTTTCTGAACTTGGTGTTTTTAAGAAAAAAAGAAAAGAGGGCGCTAAAATTGGTGTATGTGGCTGTACAGCTTCTCATCTAGGAGAAGATATTATTAAAAGAGCTCCTTATGTGAGTTTTGTTTTAGGAGCGAGAAATGTTTCTAAAATTACCGAAGTTTTGCATAAAGAAAAAGCTGTTGAGGTAGATATCAACTATGACGAGAGTGAATTTGCTTTTGATGATTTTAGAACATCCCCTTATAAAGCATATATCAACATCTCTATAGGGTGTGATAAACAATGTACTTTTTGTATTGTTCCAAAAACTCGTGGGGATGAGATCTCTATTCCAGATACGCTTATTATTCAAGAAGCTAAAAGAGCTGTTGCAAATGGTGCAAAAGAGATTTTTCTTTTAGGACAAAATGTAAACAATTATGGTCGTCGTTTTAGTTCACCAGAGCATGAAAAAGTGAATTTTACAGAGCTTCTTCGTAGACTCTCAAAAATAGAGGGTTTAGAGCGTATCCGTTTTACATCACCACACCCATTTCATATGGATGATGAATTTATAGAGGAATTTGCAACAAATCCTAAAATTTGTAAATCTATGCATATGCCACTTCAAAGTGGGAGTTCTAAAGTACTCAAAGATATGAAACGAGGATATACAAAGGAGTGGTTTTTAAATCGTGTTGCTAAATTACGAGCTATATGCCCTGAAGTAAGTATCTCTACTGATATCATTGTTGCTTTTCCAGGGGAGAGTGATGAAGATTTTGCTGAAACGATAGATGTTGTAAAACAGGTTGGATTTGATCAGATTTTTTCTTTTAAATATTCTCCTCGTCCAGAAACTGAAGCACAACACTATACAAATGTTGTTGATCCTGCTGTGGCTTCTGAAAGACTCTCTTATCTTCAGGCACTTTATACTGAAATTTTAGATGAAAAGAGTAAAACACAGCTTGGAAAAGTGTATAGTGTTTATTTTGAAGATTTAAATGCAGATGGTTATGTCTCTGGTCGTACAGATAATAACCTTGTTATAAAAGTGAAAGGTTCAGAGGAACTTTTAGGTACTTTTAGAGATGTACGAATCATACAAATAGCACGCACTATCTACACAGGTGAGCTCGTTGATTAAAAAGTTCTCTCGTGCTTTTGCTCTTGTTGTTGTACCCTTTTTGGGTGCACTTCTTATTCGCTTTTTAGCACTTACAAATAAAAAAGTTTTTCATGCTCCAAAGCAGATAAGTGATGCAAATGTTATTATTGCATTTTGGCATGGTGAACTTTTGTTGATGCCTTACATGTACAGTTTTTACAGAAAAGAAAATCCTAAAGCCAAAGTTATTATATCAGAGCATTTTGATGGTAATCTGATTGCTAAAACACTTTCATTTTTTGGACTTGGTACTATTCGTGGCTCCTCTACGCGTGGAGGTGTAAAAGCACTTATAGAATCATTAAAGTATTTACAACAGGGGTATGATATTGGTATCACTCCTGATGGTCCAAAAGGGCCTCGTCACTCTGTAAGTGATGGTATGATTGTGATGGCAAAGAAGGCTAATGTCAAAATTGTTTTAGTTGAAATTATCCCTTCAAAGTATTGGCAGTTAAACTCTTGGGATAGATTTATTATTCCAAAACCATTTGGTCATATAGATTACTTTATAAGTGAAACATATGATATTAAAGATATGGAGATGGAAGAAGCAAGAGATTTTATTCAAAAGGGACTTTTATATCATGAACGCTAAATCACTTCTGTTTTTTGCTTTTTTTTCCCTTTTTGCGATGGTTGTTTACTTTGTCCTTAACCCTTCGTATGAAAAATCTTTAGAAGCAAAATATTATTATGAGATAGGCAATTATAAAGAGGCCTATACACGAGCAAGTGAGGCTTTTGCACAAGATCAGTACAACCGTATGGCATCTACTATTATGGCACAATCGACAATAGCTATGAAATATACAAAGTATATTCATCAGGCAAAAGAGTATATGCAAGAGATTAATGCAATGGCAACGCAAGAGAATATAACAGATGCCGATAGAGCAAAAATTAGAATGATGAGTGAAATTATGGTGAAATCATATAAAAAATTGGCACCAAGTGTCATCACAAATGAAGCTTTGACACAACAAGCTTTACAATACTATAAAGATTTTGAGAACCTTCTTGAAAAAGTTAATCACTAAATACAAAGAGGATTTTTTACACTATTTGCTTGAGAATAAAGGCTATTCCAAACTAACAGTGCTTACTTATCAAAGGGCTTTAGATGAGGCTTTTGAATATATAGAAATTTCAAAAGAGACAGAAGGGTATCTTTTTTCATTAATGCCTTATCGTTTACATATAGCCTCTTTAAATCCAAAAACCATTACAAAAAAGCTTAGTGCTATTAGAAGTTTTGTACATTATCTGAATGATCAGGGTATACGCACTGTTTTAAAGTCTGATGAAAGTATAAAAGTGGCAAAAACACTTCCTAAACCCATTAGCAATGCACATATTCAAGAAGCATTACAAGAAGCTACTTTAGAGGAAAAGTTGCTTGTTGTGATGTTTTATACTTTAGGTTTGCGTATTTCTGAATTGAGTCATCTTCAATTAGAAGATATTGGGAATGAATGGGTGCGTGTAATGGGAAAAGGACAAAAACAACGAGATATACCTCTTCTTCAGACAACTCGAGAGATTTTAAACCATTATTTACAAACATATCACCCAAAAAAATTTCTTTTTGAAAAAAAAGGCGAAAAATTAAGCGAAAATAGTTTAAGATATATGCTAACTAAAATTTTTCGTCGTATTGGCTTAAAAGTGACACCACATCAGTTACGACACTCTTACGCAACATCTTTGCTTAATGGTGGAGCACCGATTACTGATGTAAGTGAGTTGCTTGGTCATACATCAATGGCGACAACACAGATTTATACAAAATTGGGGAGTGCATTGAAACAACAAAACTATAACAAAGCACATCCTCTATGTGGGGTAGATTCGTAGTGTTTTCTCGTATTTTGGAAGCTTTATATGATAAAGTTCTTATTAATATCATTCATAAAGAAACACAAACACTCTTCTATATTGAAGTGATTTCAAAAAAAGAGGTTAAAAAGAGTCTTTATAAAGAGTTTGATTCTTTGTCGTTTACTTCGGAGATGAAAGATTTTGTAGAAGGGTATATAAAACAAACTCCTTATTGGTATGTTTCCTTTTTAGATACATCTTCACTTCAAGGTGCTTTACCTACCTGTTCAAAAACAGAAGCTTCTCGTTATGTTGATTTACAAGATTGTGAGTATAAGTGTTATGAAGGAAGATGGAGTTTTTATACTTCTCGTAGTGATATTTATGTATTAGAGAAAAACTACAGTGAAATAGGTGTTGATTTTGTTTTTTCTCCATTTCTTGTGCTTCATAATTTTTTCAAAGATAAAGTTTCTTCCTATATTGCCTTATATGTTTTAGTTCAAGAAGAAACACTTGTTTTAAGTGTTTTTGAAAATGATACTCTGTTATATGCGAACTATATGGAGTTGGAAAAAGAGCATGAAAGTATGAGTTTGACATCTGAAGGACTTGATGATGTAGATGAACTTGAAGATATATCGTTTGATGATGACAGTATAGATCTTGAAGATATAGATGTTGATGATCAGATAGAGTCTATAGAGGATTTTGGAGAGATTGAAGATCTTGGCGATATTGAAGATTTAGATGCTCTTGAAGATATAGAACAGTTTTCAGACCATAAAGATATAGAAGAGGAACTTTTAGAGAGTGGAGACAAACTTTCAGAGGGTAACGGAGATAATTTCACTAAAGATTTTCAAAGGTTTTCTCTTATAGAGAGAGCTGTTGGGGATTTTTATGAAGATGAACGCTATAAAAGCCAATTCCTTGAAAATATTTATATCGCTGATACAATAGGGGTGAGTAATGATTTAAAAAAATATCTTGAGGAGGAGATGTTTTTTAATGTATATATTCGAAAAATGGATATCGCTACAGAGTTGTGTTCATTAGTAAAAGAGGAGTTGAAAATATGAGATACAGTTATATTGAACCTCGCAAAAAAACACCTCTGACCCCAGAAGTACAGTTGATTTTCAGTTTTTTTGGGATGACTATTTTATTGCTTGTACTTACTTATGCTTTTTTACTCTATAAAGATTATACTTTTGTAGAAGAAAGTAAAAAGATGCAGCAAGAGGAGCAGTATCTTAAAGAAGAGATTGCAAAAATGAAAGCAAAAATAGTGTATATCAAAAAGCAAAATTTAGTAGCAGAGAAGATTCATACACAAAATATGGTTTTAAAAGATTCTATTACGAATCTTTTTGATTTGGTGCCTCAGCGTATTACACTCTCTAAAGCAGTGCTTATGGAAAAGGGATTGATTTTACATGGGGTTACTCCAAGCAAAGATGTATATAATTTTATGTTAGAAGCACCTCTTCGCTCTATTTTTCAGAAAACATACAGTAGTTTTTACCCTGCAAAAAATGGCTGGTTTTACTTTGTTTCAAAAAATTATATGGATGATACCAGTGATGAGGAGCTAAGTATTGAAAATTAATCTTTCCCGTCACAATTTTTATATTTTAGTTGTTTCTTTTCTTTTACTCTTGTTTGTGTTCTTATTCTCTTTTTTTGTACTTATTCCAGAGGGAAAGAGTTATAGAGAGAAAAGATTTTCATTAAAAAAAGTGATGATTGAACACGATAATTATAAAGAATATTATGATGAGGTAGGGCGTAACTATAAAGAGTTACAGCATAAAAACAGACATATCATCAGTGCTTTTGATACAATTTTTAATCCAGATAGATTTCAAAAACTTAACAAAAGCTATTTTAGCTCTTTAACACTTTCAAAATTGACACGAGAAAAAGATGAAGATGGTTTTGCTGTGTATGAGGTCAATACATCTTCTCATATCAGTAGTCCAA
>Ga0256828_1001947_pt1 | contig 12615 bp, 14 predicted proteins | sample CV88metaG_FD_185993 | JGI IMG/M metagenome (GOLD analysis project Ga0256828, IMG submission 185993) | Hydrothermal vent microbial communities from East Pacific Rise, Pacific Ocean - CV88 | ecosystem: Environmental > Aquatic > Marine > Hydrothermal vents | place: Pacific Ocean: East Pacific Rise... | reverse complement strand
CCCATTAATGGTACCATCAGCCTTTAGAGCTTCTGTTTTTTCAATATCCATAGAGGTAATAAGGTTCATCTCTTTATCCAATACCCCTGGGGTGTCGGTCAAAAAGAGTACTTTTCGTGCATTCAGTGCAATGGCCACTTTACTAGCAGCCAAGTCAGCATTGATATTAAACCCAGGGTGACCTAACTTAGAAGCAGAAGCGATGGGTGCAACCACAGGGACAAACCCCTCTGCAATCATCTTCTCTACCATCTCAGGGTTTACATTCTGAATGTTTCCTGTGTAGCCAAAGTTCTCAAAATCTTTGGGAATTGCCTCTAAAAAATTGGCATCTTTTCCCGAAATACCAATGGCAGACCCCCCTTGGTTGTTAAGCAAGGAGACTATCTCTTTGTTAATCTCACCTGAGAGTACCATCTCAGCAATACGCATCACCTCTTTGGTGGTTACCCGTTGACCATCTACAAACTTCGTCTCAACCCCTAAGTCGTTGAGTAAATCAGTAATACTCTTTCCCCCACCATGCACAATAATAGGCTTCATTCCTACTGTATGCAGTAACACAATATCTTGTGCAAATTGAATTTTAAGCTCTTCTGATGTCTGTGCTGACCCACCATACTTAATCACAATCTTCTCATTTCTAAACTTTTTAATGTATGGCAATGCATCTAAAAGGGTTTTTACAACATCTATTTTACTTTTCATTTTCTATGTACCTATTAATTTTTTCTAAAATTTCACTTTTGATTTCTAATTCTAACTGCATCACCGACAAAGGCAACTTAAAGCCCTTCATTTTCACTTCATCTTTTTGGGTCACCAAAAGAGAAGTAGCACCTATTTTTACCATTTGTTCTCGTAATTGTGCTTCATCAAAATAGGCATGGTCTTCCAAATAGATTTTATCAACAACCTTCTCCTCTTCCAAATAGGCATTTAATCGTTCAGGATTTGAAATAGCTGTAACCAAAAGCATTTTTTCCGTACCATTTTTAAGCGTAACCACCCGTTTAAAATCTCTATTTTCAACCAACGATAAATCTGCAAAATATTGCATACAGAAACATTCACGAAAAGGTCCCGAGGGAAAGGGCATATAGTTTTTAACCTGAGAAGGAAAGAGTAAAATTTCATATTTTTTGATATTGACACGGTTAAATCCATCATCTAAAAAGATAACATCTGCCCCCTCCCTAATCGCTTTTTCTATGGCAATATCACGATTTTCAGAGACCATAACAGAGGCTTTTGGTAAAGAGGTTGCCATGAGCATCGGTTCATCTCCCGACGAGAAGACATCGGTGACGATTTCTCCCTTTTGGCTTACTTCGACTAACCCTTTACTCTCTCGTCCATACCCTCGTGAGATAACCACAGCATTAGAGTATGCTTTAGCTAGGGCAATCACAAAAGGGGTTTTACCACTCCCCCCAACCGTTAAATTTCCAATGCTCACAATGGGTATTTTGTATCTCTTTTTGACTGTTAAGAATCGTCGGAACAGCATTAACGTAGCGTAAAAAAAAGAGAGGGGGGAGAGAATCAGAATAAGAACCCAATCCAAAAGAGAGGGTTTAAAAAAGAGTCTCTCAAAAAAAGAGACGATTGAGAAATTATCCATTCGTGCGACTAAATATGTTCGCTTGCTACTTTTTTAACAGCGTCACAGACACGAACAACCTCAGCATCTGTCATAGAGGGGTAGATTGGTAGAGACATAACACGCTGAAAACATCCAAGAGCCACAGAGTAGTCAAATACTTTCATACTATACTTTTGTTTATAGTACTCAGTTAAGTGCAGAGGCATATAGTGTACAGAGATATTAACACCCTCTTTTTTGAGTTCATTCACAAAGTGGTCTCTGTTTTTTGAAATCTCCACAATATACTGAGAAACCACATCATTTTCTGCAATATTTGGAAGCGTTACATGGTGAACATTATCAAGTAGCTTGCTGTACATAGTAGCTATCTCTTTACGTCTCTTCAGCGTACTCTCTAACGCTTCAAACTCTGCCAAACAAAATGCAGCTTCAAGTTGACTCAAATCATATTTCCATCCAATGTCTACCACGTCATAGATGTAGTTCACCGACCCAAAGAGGTCACAGTGTCGATTTTGCATTCCGTGGAAACCTAACAGTTTTGCTTTCTCATGGGTTTTTTCATCTTTGGTCACTAAGATTCCCCCATTAACAGTTGAGTTACAGAGGTGTGGAGCGAATGAGAAAACAGTAATATCTGCCCCTGTGTTTCCAATGTAATTACCATTATAGGTAGCACCCATTGCGTTAGAAGCATCTTCAATCACCTTGACATTGTACTCTTTTGCCAACGCATAGACAGCTTCTAAGTCAAGCACGTGTCCAGCCATGTGATTTAAGATAATCGCTTTAAGTTTTTTACTCTTGTTTTTCTTGAGTGCCTCTTCCAATTTGGTCAACTCAATGTTGTAGTTCTTACCTTCAATATCTACAAAAATTGGTTCAGCATCAAAATGACGAACTGATTGTGGAACTGAAGGGAAAACATTAATACTACAGATAACTTTATCACCCCGTTTAAAGTCTAATGCACACATTGCTAAATGCAGTGCTGCTGTCCCACTGGTTGTGGCGAGAGCATAATCACAACCAATAAAGTTCTTAAAAGAGTTTTCAAGTTGTTCTACTTTCCCATTATCAGAAAAACTTAAAACCTCATCTATATATTTTTTCGTATTATTTTGAATCGATGGTTTAAAAAATTCTATTGTATTTTGCATTTTATTCACTTTTATTTTAGTTTTATGCTACGATTATACTCTATTTATATTAAATTATATGTTAAACATATTGTATTTTTTAGTGTGTGTTTGCGTTATTAGTAAATTATATTCATTTTTTTAGAATTTTAAAAGACTTTTTCTACTCTGAACACTCAACATTACCCAATTTTTTAATTTCACTACAGGTAAATCCAGCCTCTTTTCGTGCATCAACATTGATATGTGGTCGGTGTTTATCTAAAATATGGTACTGCTCTAAAATATCAAAATAGACACTAACCTCTTTTTCCTCTAATGCACACACTTTTTTAAACCAATAGTCCCCCTTTTGTACATGAACTATCTCCTCTTTATAGATAATATCCAAACACTCAATCAGTTTTTTAACCGATGCTAATTTTCGTTTATTCTCTAATTTTTTTAATATCTGAGGAGTAACATCTAATCCACTCGCTTCATAATATCTTGGAATAATAGCCATTCTCTCCAACAGACTCTTCGCTGTCTTTTGCGACGCATCAAAAAGTCCACTATGTACAGTAAAATCACCATACTTAAATCCTAAATCTGACAACAACGCCTCTAACATCCTATAGTGCCGAATCTCATCTAATGCCACTTCCAACCAATCTACCTTAAATTTTTGCTCCATTTCAGGATAACGATAGACAGCATCTAACGCTAAATCAATTGCTGAGTATTCAATATGTGCAATAGAGTGTACCAATGAAGCTAGCCCCTCATCGGTATGAAAATCTTTTCTTGCTACCAATGCTTTAGGTTTTACGATGGTGCATATGTCTGAATAGGAGGGAGAATTAAACTCTTTTGGGAAAAAATTTGAGGAGTCTATAAATTCATTTTGGTTACAATACTCAAAACATTGTCGAGTAAGTTTCTCTTTAGTAGTGATGGAATCTGAGCAGAGTGCTTCTTCTAACATTTCATATAAATTCATGACAATATTATACACTAATTTTAAAAGGTTCAATCAATGAAAATAAAAATGCAACCAATGGGGTCAACACAGACGAACTGTTACATCGTAACCATAGAGGGAAAAGAGCTTATTATTGACCCAGGGATGAATGCTACTTCATGGGTACGCTCTAATGTGAGCAATCCTGTTGCCATTTTAAATACTCATGGTCACTTTGACCATATTTGGTCTAATGCTGAACTACAAAAAGAGCTTAAAATACCTCTTTACATCCACAAAGAGGATGCTTTTATGTTAGAGAAGTGTCCTTTGGGACAGAAGATTCCTATTAGTAAACCTGATTATTTAGTTGAGGGGGATGAAGAGATTACTATTGAGGGGATTAAAATCCAATACCGACACTTTGCTGGACATACCCCAGGGAATTCTATTATTGAGATTAAAGATACTTGGTTTTCAGGAGATTTTATCTTTGATGGTTCTATTGGACGATGGGACTTCCCTTTCTCATCAGGAGAGCAGATGGTTCAGAGTTTAGAGAAAGCCATAAAAATAGAAGGTGACTTTACCCTCTACCCTGGTCATGGCATTAGTACCACCTTAAAAAGAGAACAGAGTGGCATGAAGCAGTGGATACAATACGTCAAAAACAGTTAAATTTATTTTTTAAAGTTAGGAAACGATGGCTTTAGCCTCGTCTTATTCGGGGCTGAAGCCTCCGATTCCAAAAGATTTACAAGAGAGCTTTTAAATCTTTTTAGTTTTTATTAGATTTTGACAACTCCTTGAAGGAGCTTACGTGAAGTAAGTGACCAAAAGAGTTGTCGAAAGATGATGAAAAATAAAAAGATTTATTTTTCGTAGGAGAATTTATATCCACGTCTTCGTACTGTATGGATAACTTGAAAGCCTAATATACTTTTTAATTTTTTTCTAATTTGGTTGATGGCAACTTCAACAGTATTGTCGCTGACATACTCTGGCTCTTCCCAAAGGGCATTGATAATCTCATCTTTGGAGAAGACTCTATCTTCTCTAAGTGCCAAGTAGGCTAAGATGTCAAATGTCTTACCATTTAATGAGACAATCTTGTCATCATACTCTATCTTTTTGTTAGCAATGTCGATGACCAGTTTGCCAACATCAATCTGTGTTCCAAAAAGTTTTCTCATATTTGAGAGAACTCTCACTGCAATAAGCTCAGGAGAATCAATAAAGTTAACAATTACATCATCAACACCCAAGTCGAAAAGTCCTATTTGACTCTTCTCTTCAGGGCTTAGCACAATGATTTTTGTCTCTCTTTTTTTCTTCTTAACTTCGTTACTATATTTTTCTAATGTATATTTCTCACCCTCATCTACAATGATAATAAGTTCGTAGTGGCGAAAATCTGTAAAATTGGTAGCATCATACAAATCTCTAGCCGAGTCTACTATACATATAAAATATTTTTCAAGTTCAACTTCTAAATCCTTAATGAATTCATCATCAAACCCAATGGTTAATATTCTCATCGTTATCCTATGTATTGTTATTAAAAAACAGTTATATCCAATTTAAACCCATTTGAAAATAAAATTATTTTTTAATAATATAATAATATTATTTTATAAGCTTTAAAATTTTAACTAGAAAGACTTATATATCTTTAATTATACCTTATTTTTGACCATTTTGATATTTTTTTCACTTTTTAACCTATTTTTTCAACCTTTTTGCTTTTAAATACACTCTTTTAGGTGCTGGATACCCCTCTACTGTTTTATTATGGTCATCTTTATCCAGAAAATCACTTAATGATTGCGTGTTAATCCATTCTGTTTTTCGCTGTTCCTCATGTTCCGTTTTAACAATAGCTATTACCTCAATCTCTTCAAACCCAGCTCGATAACACCAATTTTTTAAGGCATTTATAGTAGGAATATAATAGATATTACGCAGTTTAGAGTAACGGTCTCGTGGGGTTAAACAAATCTCCTCTTCACCATCTATCATAAATGTATCTAAAATAAGCTCTCCTCCAATATTTAACCCTTTAAAGAGTGATTTTAACATACCAATTGGGTCAGCTCTATGGTAGAGTACCCCCAAACAGAACAGTACATCAAATTTATGCTCATAATACTCGACGTGTTCTACTCCAAGCAGTTCATACCTAATGTTACTCTGTATAAAATGGTCTAAAAACAGAAACTGACAATAGGGAATGGATGAGGGGTCAAACCCCACCAAACGCTTAGGATTCTCTTCCATCATTCGAAAGAGATAGTAGCCGTTGTTACATCCAATATCCCCTACAATTTTGTTTTCAAGATTAAAGTGTGGACGCAGAAGATTGTATTTAAAATCACTTCGCCACTCGGTATCAATAAATGTATCACCCACTTTAAAAGGGCCTTTTCTCCATGGTTCAATGAGTTTAGCTGTATTATAGATATTACTTTTTTCCTCTTGGGTTAAGTTTTCCATGACAACTTCAACAACATCATCTAACTTAATTTGAATATCTACAGGGAGAGAGGGAAGCGATTGAATCGCATCCCAACGAGGTTTTATATTTTTCCATTCAAGGCATTTAATACGCTCTTGGCGTAGTGCATCTAAATCTATTTTTTGCATTTTTACTTAACAGTAACCTTAATCATTGTTTGATTCTTAACAGGTCTATCAGCACTTGCCGTTTTCGTATTTTCAATTTTTTTAACAACATCTTGTCCTGAAACTACTTCACCAAAAATAGTATAACCTCCATTTAAGAAAGGAGTTGGTTGCGTGGTAATAAAAAATTGACTTCCATTGGTGTTGGGACCATGATTTGCCATCGCAAGTAAAAAGGGTCTATCAAATACAACATTAGGTGCATATTCGTTGACAAACTCTTTTTTCCAAATAGACTCACCACCTCGACCTGTTCCTGTAGGGTCTCCCCCTTGAATCATAAAATCTTTAATCACTCGGTGAAAAATAAGACCATCATAGTAGCCTTTTTTAGCATGGGTCACAAAATTCTCAACAGCCAGTGGTGCAACTTTTGGAAACATTTTTAATGTAATGTCACCTTGGTTTGTTTTTAGTACTACTAAGGTTTCATGTTGTGCAGTGTGACTTTGCTTACTTTGTGCAACCGTTACATTTGAAGCTGCTGTAACCTCATTGACCTCTTTAGAATTACATCCACTCAATACCAACATTCCAATGCTGACTACCATTAATACCATTTTTCTCATATATCTTTCTCACATTTATCAATTTTTAACTCTTTAAGAAGTTTTGTAAAAAAACCTCCACCTACTCTATGAATATCATCATGGAACTCAATGACCACTGCGTGTAAATCAGCTCTATCTTTTGAAATTTTTTCAAAAATAAAAGGGGTCATTCCTGTCTCCTCTTTAATTTTATCAATTGCATTAAAAACATCATTTGTCAAGCTAGCTTCATTCTCAAAGACCAAACTTAATGTCTCATAACGCTCTTCCATTCTCATGTGTGCTTTTATCTTTTCACAATTATCCATTAACCTCTACCTTGCGTATTGAATTTCCCGTTTTTCACGAATCACATTTACTTTGATTTCGCCAGGGTATTGTACCTTATTCTCTATCTCTTTGGCAATCTCTTTTGACAATAAATAGACCGATGCATCATCAATTTTACCAGCATCTACAAAAACCCGTATCTCTCGACCAGCATTAATGGCATAAGCATCCAATACTCCTTTTTTAGACAAGGCGATGGTCTCTATCTCCCTCACCCGTTTTACAAAACTCTCTAGCACCTCTCGCCTTGCCCCTGGTCGCGTAGCACTCAGTACATCAGCAGCACAAACAGCAGCTGACTCAACGCCATCTGGCTCTTCATGTCCATGATGAGCATAGATAGCATTAATCACAGTTGGGTGTTCATTGTGTCGCTTACAAACCTCGACCCCTAAGTCAACATGATTTCCACCTGTCTCTTGGGTTAATGCTTTTCCAATATCATGAAGTAGCCCTGCTCGTAATGCCAATTTCTCATCTCCATCCATCTCACCAGCCATAATAGCTGCAAGTTTAGCAACTTCAAGTGTATGTGCCAACGCATTTTGTCCATAACTCGCACGATAACGTAAACGTCCAATAAGACGCATAAGCTCTTCACTCATAGGCAGTAGACCTAACTCTACTACAATGTTTTCACCATCATCTAAAATCTTCTGCTCAAATTCAGCTTCAACTTTGGTATGAATCTCTTCAATTCGACCAGGATGAATTCGCCCATCTGCAACAAGGAGTTCAATGGTTTTAGTTGCAATAGCTCTTCGGTAGAGATTAAAGTTACTCACAATAATCACCCCAGGGGACTCGTCGATAATAATATCAACTCCTAAAAGCTGTTCAAGGCTTTTAATATTTCGTCCCTCTTTACCAATAATTCGACCTTTATGGTCATCACTTGGTAGCGTAATAATATTCATAAGACGCTCACCTGCAAACTCACCAGCATAACGAGTCACAGCTTGTGCTAAAATATAGTCAGCCTTCTTTTTTGCCTCTTGATGAGCCTCTTTTTCATACTTACGCATGGTCAGTGCCAACTCTAATCTAGACTCATTTTTCAACTCTGCTAAAAGATGCTTTTTAGCCTCATCTCGTGTCATTGAAGCTGATTTTTCTAACATGGAAATTGCATTAGAAATCTCTTGATGCTTTTGCTCTTCAAGTGCAAGAAGTACTTTCTCTTTTTTATCTAAGTTCTTTCGAGTCTTAAAAAATTCTTTCTCTTTTTTACGTAAAGCTTTTAACTCTAAATCGAGCTCTGTTTTCTGTTTAACTAACGCTAATTCTTTATCTTGAAAGGTCTTATCTAAACCAACCTCTTGCTCTTTTATTTCTACTTTTGCTTCATGCAAAAGATGTTCAGCTTCAAACTCAATCGCTGATGCTTTGGCTTTTGCTTCACTCTCTAAATGATTAAATTGTTTCTTATGGGCACTGTTCATAAAAAGATAGGTCATTCCTATTCCAAATATTGCAGGTACCGTAATTAACAGTATCTCTTCTAACATTATTTCTCCTTCTAAGGAGCCTTAAATCCTTGTTTTCTGTATAAAATACGCTGTTTAGGTGTCAGATAAAAGTCTCCTGTAACATCCCAATCATCTGTAATAATTTCTGATGAACGACAATACTCTCGACTTACAAAACCAATTCTTTTAATATTTTTATGATTTTTTTCAAAAAATCTATCGTAGAATCCTTTCCCAAACCCTACTCTTCGTAATGTTACATCTGTTCCGATTATCGGAACAATGGCTAAATCTATTTTGTTCTTATATTGATTCGATTTATTAGGTTCTTTTACACCAAATTTTTTAATTTTTAAAGGCAGTCTATATTTTACCAAGCTAAAGCTTTCACCTTCCATAAATGGTACTAAAACGATTTTTCTCTCTTTTCTTAACCTAATAATTAAAGGATTAATATTAACTTCAATTTTTAATGGTATATACAGCATAACTGAATGGGCATTAATCTGTCGAATATAGTGGTAGAGTTTTTGATTTACTACTTTATCATGCTTATAGAGATGTACCTTTTTTCGTTGCTTTAGTCGCTCTATACACTTTTTTCTAAAAGTTATTTTATCCATTATCATCTACTTTATCTTTTTTTGATATAATCACTAAAATTTACTTATAAAAGACCCTATTTCAGAATGAAAAACTATTTTTACTTAACATTAACCATATTTTTATTGCTCTTTACAGCCTGTAATAATGACCATACCATAGAGAGCACCGAGTTAAATAGTACCTCTAGTATAGAAAAGGGACCAGATAAAGAGATGAGTCAGCCTCTGGTCAAAAAAAATATACCAAAGGCTACTCCTAAAGAGTATAAATTTATTTTTAAAGATATAGAGCAACACGCAACTACCTTAAAAATTAAAAATGATATATATCATTTCTCTAACATCAAACAACCCATTGTAATGGTCTCACTTTTTGCCACATGGTGTCCACCTTGTCGAGGTCAAATTCCCCATTTAAGCAACTTACAAAAAAGATTTAAAAATAATCTTTTTATTCTCTCTGCTTTGGTTCATGATGACTGTTCAAGTGAAAAGTTAAAAAAATTCACCATTGCACAAAAAGCGATGTTTTTCATCTCCAACAACAAACAAGAGAACCTAAAATTTGCTGAGATGATTACCCCTAAACTTGGACTTACGAAAGATTTTCCTCTTCCTCTTATGATTCTATTTGTTAATGGAAAATATTTTACCCATTATGAAGGAATCATGCCCGAAGAGATGATAGAGAGTGATATTCGACAAGTTCTCAAAAAAATAAAGAAATAAGGTCACTATGTTTAATATATTAAAAAAAGTTTTTTCAAAAACAAATGATGCCATTAAAGAGGTAGCTGTTGAAAAAAAGAAAAAAATTACACAAGATGAATTTGAAGAGATTCTTTTAGAGGCTGATGTAAACTATGCTTTAATTGAAGAACTTTTAGAAGGATTACCAAGTACTATTACCAGAGTTCAAGCCTTCAATGCACTTATTACTGTTTTTCAATATAAAGCTGATTGGAAAGATGACTTAGAGGTCAAACCTTTTGTTGACATGATAATTGGGGTAAATGGTGCAGGAAAGACAACGACCATTGCCAAGCTTGCTCGTTACCATCAAAAAGCAAACAAAACCGTTTTACTAGGAGCTGCCGACACCTTCCGTGCAGCAGCCATTGAGCAACTAACCCGTTGGGCAAACAAGTTAGAGATTCCTATCATCTCAACACGACAGGGGCATGACCCCTCAGCTGTTGTGTTTGATACCATTGCATCAGCTAAAGCCAAAGAGATTGACCATGTTCTAATCGACACAGCAGGAAGACTTCATACCCAAACAAACTTGGGCGAAGAGTTAAAGAAAATGGTACGCATTGCCGACAAATCAATGGTCGGTGCTCCTCATCGTAAAATGCTTATTTTAGATGGAACACAAGGAAGCTCAAGCATCAACCAAGCTAAAATTTTTAATGAAATGATAGGAATTGATGGTATAATTATTACCAAATTAGATGGAACAGCAAAAGGTGGTTCAGTCCTCTCTATTGCCCATGAGCTTCAAATGCCTATCTATTTCATAGGAACGGGGGAACAACCTGATGACCTCATTCAATTTAAAGCAAATGATTATGTTAATACTATTTTAGATGAGATTTTTGTTAAATAGCGTATGCTAACTTTACCGTAAAAGGGTATCTATGCTAAAAATATTTACACCCATAGTGATACTTATCGCTGTTACACTCTCTCTTCTTATTTTAGAGGAGAGAAAAACATTTGACCTAACTACCTTGGTTCAAATTGACCCTATTCCTCACACTAAAGAGCTTATTAAGAAAAAAAAATATGTTGAAGCCGAGGAGTATCTCTCTTTTTTTATGAAACAGGAGTATGTTGAAAATAATCCTGAATCAAATAGACTTCTTCAACTCATTCGCAATAAACGCAACTCCTACAGCTACAAAACAGAGAAATTTCTTGAAGGTATTGTCCAAGGTGGAAGCGATGAAGAGATAGGTAAAGTATCAGCCATCGCCTCAGATTTTCTACTTATTGGCGACATTCGAGACCTCTCCATTGAGGGAATGCACTATGCCAACGACCAAAAGGTAGACAACTTCATTGTCGCCCTCTCATCACTAGGCGTATTAGCCACAGCCACCACCATCTACTCGCTAGGAGCAACCACTCCTGTTAAATCTTCGCTTTCACTTTTAAAATATGGTAAAAAACTCAACAAAATTCCAAGTTGGTTACAACAAGAGATTATACGCTATGCCAAAATTGCCAAGGAGACCAACTCCTTAGATAAACTTAACAACTTGGTTGAACCCATCTCTAAAATATACAAAAAGGTAGGACTAAATCAGACGTTAACACTTCTAAAAAGCAGTAGAAATCTAAAAGAGCTAACCTCTCTTGCCAATTTTAGTTCACGCTTCAAAAAAAGCTCTCCCATTCTCTTAGCCATTACCCACAACAAAGCTCTACCTTATGCTAATGCTATGCCAAAGGTAAGCAATGAAAGCTTCATGATAGCATCTACCTACGGAGAAAACGGCTTAAAAGGATTACACCGATTGGGTGAACATAAGTTTTTAAAAAGAGTCGGTTTCTACGCACATCTAGGCAAAACCACCTACAAAGGAAACTTGAACTCCCTCATCAACTGGGTCTTAAAAAATATCCCAACTTACCTACTATTTGGAACAGTATTTTTAGGACTTTTCTACTTTATTGCAAAGTTTTTTAGAGTATTTCAAGGGTTTGCTAGTGAGTTAAAGGTCTTTTAACAACTTGCAAAACCCTTTGGAATCAAAAAATTTACTTCCTAATTTTATAAGAATTCTAACAAAAAAAAATAATTTTTGTTTAAAATATGTCAAATTGTAATGTTTTTTAAATTTATGCTATAATCAAAATAACTAAAAAATAAGGGGTATTTCGTGTCAAAAAAGTTAATAGAGTTAGAGAATGGTTTGTTAATGGAGGTTGATGTACCTCAGAGTGAAATTGAGATGATTTCAGGTGGGTCGGACATGGTGGAGAAAGTTAATAAATCTATGGATACCGTCAAAGAGATGCTCATTAAAAGTGTTGAGCCAATCACCCAAGCCTATGAGGCGTTAAACCAAGATGTTGTTTTGGAAAAGGCAGAGGTTGAGATTGGGATTGGGTTTTCGGCTGAGGGGAATATTTTTATTGCCAAGGGTAAAGGTAGTGCAAATTTAAAGGTTAAGTTGATTTTATCTCCTAAAGGGGCGTAGATGAAACCTTCTACTTTTTTAATTAAAAGTTCTAGCAACAGAAGTTTTGGAACAGGCTTCTGTGTTCATAAAGATGAA
>Ga0256828_1001946_pt1 | contig 12628 bp, 11 predicted proteins | sample CV88metaG_FD_185993 | JGI IMG/M metagenome (GOLD analysis project Ga0256828, IMG submission 185993) | Hydrothermal vent microbial communities from East Pacific Rise, Pacific Ocean - CV88 | ecosystem: Environmental > Aquatic > Marine > Hydrothermal vents | place: Pacific Ocean: East Pacific Rise... | reverse complement strand
TATATAAGATAATGCCTTATATCTATAACCCTCTTTACCTATAAGCAATGCACTATCTTTACCGTTGAATGTTATATGAACTATATTATCCTCTTGGTAAACTTCAACATCAATAGTATCTATCTCATAACAAAGTTTAGAGAAAAGATTCTCTACATCCTCTTTTATCTTTTTTTGAAGATCACTATTTTGTTTTTTTACTATTGGAGTTTTATGTATCTCTTGAGTTTTTCTATCGTAAAAATCATTAAAAATATTCTCTTTTTTTACTTGCTCTTTATCTATCTTTTTATCTTTTGGCTTTGATTCATTGTTTAATTTATTTAGTTTTGTTGTAAGTGTCTCAACCTCAATATCTCTTTTGTGATGATGTGTCTCTTTTTTATGGTGATGTTTTCTATCGATCTTGATTTTTGCTTTTATAATTGCATTTTTTGCAAAAAAGCCTAAAAATCCATTTGTAGGTGACTGAACTATCTCTATCTCTAGATCGTTGATAGAACAATCAAAAGCCGAAGAGGCTTTTTCATAAACCTCTTCTAATGTTTTAGCTTCAAATTTTTTAGGCATATTATATCCTTTTAGTTATAATTATTTCTTTTTGTTGTGTTTTTTCTCTTCTAAATGTTTTTCATGTCTTTCCTCTTTTGCTTTTGCAAATAGAGTATTTACATAATATTGTTGACTAACTGTTACAAGGTTATTTATAAACCAGTATAGTGTAAGTCCTGCTGGGAACCATAAGAAGAAAAATGTAAATACCACTGGTAAAAATTGGAACATCTTAGCTTGTAATGGATCTGTCATAGTGTTTGGTGTAATTTTTTGTTGTAAAAACATTGTAACACCCATAAGTAGTGGTAACACATAGTAAGGATCCATTAAAGATAGATCATCGATCCATAAGATCCACTCTGCACCTTTTAACTCAATCGCATTTAATAAAACTCTATATATCGCAAAGAAAATAGGTATCTGTAACAACACTGGTAAACATCCACCCATAGGGTTTGCACCCTCTTTTTTATATAGTTCCATCATATGCATAGATGCTTTTTGTTTATCATCTTTATATTTCTCTTGAATAGCTTTAACTTTTGGAGCTAACTCTTTTAGCTTATTCATAGAAACCATACCTTTGTGAGATAATGGGAACAATATAAGTTTCACAAGAATTGTTACAATAACAATAGTCCATCCCCAGTTTCCAACATAGTCATGGATAAACTGCATCATAGTAAACATAGGTTTTGCTATGAATGTAAACCATCCATACTCAATAACAGCAGATAATCTTTTATCTAAAGCTACAAGCTCTTTATACTCTTTTGGACCAGCATAACCATGAAGATCTATACTATTTTTTGCATGTATAAATATCTGAGGAGAGCTACTACTATCCATCATAACACTAACTGCCATACTCTTATCGTAATTGTATAACAATGTAGTGTAGTATCTATCAAATGCAGAAGCTACATTTACACCTACTAACTCTACAGGCTTGTCCATATCTTCATCTTCGATGATATTTAAAGTACCATCATTTAAAGCTAACAATGCACCATGATCTGCATACATATCTGCTAGTACATCTGGTCTAAAACCTGGTGTTATAAAAAAGTCAACATTATTTGTTGCTGTTGCTTTTATATCGTAGTGACCATTTGGATAAAATGTTATAACTTTTGTTAAAGTTGTTTTAGATAGTTTTTGTGTTATTACTAATTGTTGTTTACTATTTGTTGCATCTAAACTATTTTGTGAAACAACAACATTCTTCTCAAATGCCTCTTTGTTTGTAGCAGGATCAGCAAATCTAACCTCTAAAGGTTTTAGTTGATTTGGGTTAAATAACTTTATATGATTACCTTTTTCATCTATATACTTAGGTATTGTTAATGTTACTTGACTTATTCTACCAAAACTATCTATTGTGTAGATATTTTTACCTGTCTTAATTGTAGAAACAACTTTAGACCCTATAGCATTTGTAGATACTGGTGCTTGATTTTGTGATGTAGTTGTAGCTACCATTGGTGCTTGGTTGTTGTTTGTTGCCGTATTTGTTGATTGTGTTTGTTGCATCACAATCTTATTTTTTGCATTAGCCTCATCTACTAGTGCTTGTTTTGGTTGAAGATATAAAAAATCATAAGCTATAAAAAAAGCTAACGATATAGCTGTCGCTAATAATATCCTTTTTTGTGTCTGTTCTTTGTTTAGTGTATTGTCATTTAATGCCATCTATTTATCCCATTTTTTATTGTGTTTAACTATTAAGCAATTGTTATTGTCAACTGGTATTTTCCAGTATTTTACCTGAATTTTTTTAAAGTGAAGTTTATTTTTTGATCTACATCTAGTTTTAGGATAATCAAAGCCACCATCAAACAATGGGTTGCATCTCAATATCCTCAAACAAGAGTATAAAAGTGCTTTTAAAAAGCTATTATGTTCAAATTGCATTTTTGTGTATGATGAGCAAGTTGGGTAATATCTGCAACTACCAAACGAAAATATTGTTAGATATTTTTGATAAAATTTTATAAAAATAAGAACTATATTATTCATTTGAATAGATCCAGTTTTTTCAAAGCATATCTGAAATCTTTTTTTAGAGTTATAAAATCTCTTTGAAAAATTGCAGCTTTTGCTACAAAAATATACTTTCCATTTTTTAATTGATCCTCTTTATCTAAAACTAAAGCACGAAGCAATCTTCTACTTTTAGATCGATAAACAGAATTACCCACTTTTTTCGATGATACGAAAGCGACTTTTAATTCATCACTATTTTTAAAGAAAACAACAAAACTATGGGTATGCCAACTTTTGTTGCTCTTATATATTTGATTAAACTCTTTTTGAGTATTTATCCGATGTGATTTGCTTAAACAGCTAATCTTTTTCTACCTTTAGCTCTTCTAGCTTTGATAACTTTTCTACCATTTTTAGTAGCCATTCTTGTTCTGAAACCATGTGTTCTTTTTCTTGGTGTGTTATGTGGTTGGTATGTTCTTTTCATACTTTTATCCTTTTAGTAAAATTTAAGTGTGCGATTATATTTAAAATATACTTATATTTAGTTTATAATTCTAAAAATCTGCAACTAAATATCAAAAATCACAAATACTCTTTAGATATATCACCATTTATATAACCAATTATTAAGTCAAATTATAGTATAATTTATATTACTGACCAGCAGTCAATAAAAAAGGATAGAGATGCCAAAAATTATAGATAAAAGTACAAAAAGAAAAAATATAGCTAAATCTACTTGTAGTTTATTTATAGAAAAAGGTTTTGTAAATATCTCTATTAGTCAGATTGCTAAAATTGCTGGTATTGGTAAAGGTACTATTTATGAGTACTTTAAAAACAAAGAGGATATTGTTTTTGAGCTTATGAGTTGTTTGCAAGATGACTACGACCCAAAGCTTATAACAAATCTAAAACAGACAAACAACACTTTACAAAAGGTTATCTATCTTTTTGATCTTTTTATAAGTGATGATGAGACTATACAGATACAAAGAAAGATATATAAAGAGTTTTTATCTATATACTTAAGCAACCCAACTAAAGAGATAGAGAACTATCACAATGAGTTAATAGGTAAATACTCAGATATATTGACAAATATTCTAAGTATTGCGGTAGAAAATGGTGAACTTTCTAAAGAGGTACACAATTTTATACCAAGTATCTTTGCTACTATTGAGGGATTTTTTATATCTAATGATAATAGTAAAGATAAGATATTAGATTATTTAGATAATCTATTTAAAATATTAGAAACAAACAAGGGGGAGATATGAAAAAAAAGTTATTGATATTTAGTTGTCCAATACTACTATTTGGTCATACTATCGATTTTGATAGTTCGTTAGCTAAAACTTTAGAAAATAACAAAGGTCTAAAAGCAAAAGCTTTAGATATTGAAGCATCAAAAATAGATGCAAAAGAGGCAAAGGGGTACAACTATGGTAGCTTAGTATTTGCAGAAAATATATCACGAACAAACAATGCAGGGTATGTTTTTGGAGCAAAACTAGCTAGTAGAGAGGCTACATTTGATGATTTTGGTGCTAGATATTTTATGAATAATATGGATCCAAATACTGGAAGACCATTGGAAGTAGCTTACACAGAGCCTCCAGATGATCTAAACAATCCAGGCGCAAGAACAAACTTTGAAACAAAACTTACATACAAAGTGCCAATTTTCACAGGGTTTCAACTTTCAAATGGTAAAAAGATGGCAAAGTTACAGATTCTTGCTAAAACTGCAAAATATAGCTACGATAAAAAAACTCTAGGTCTTGAGGTTTTAAAAGCTTACAATGGTGCTGTTGCATCTAAAGAGTTTATAAAAGCTACTAAAAAAGCTAAAGAGGCAACAGCTTCATTTGTACAGTTTGCAAATGAGCTATATAAAGAGGGGTTAGTAACAAATATCGATGTTAAGCAAGCTCAAGTATATGATATGGGTGTAGATGCAAAGATGATTGAAGCTAAAAACAGATATGAATTAGCACTATCTTATCTTAGATTTTTAACATCTGATGATACCATTACAGATGTTGCTAGTTTTAAAAATATAGATGTAGATACTACATCTTTAAAAGTATTGCAAAACCAAGCAGATGATAATAGAGATGATTTCAAGTGGATGAAATACAACACAGATACTATGAAAACAAAAATAGATTTTGAAAGTAGCTATAAATATCCTACAATAGGAGCTCAACTTGAGTATGGATTTAACGATGATAGTATCACTAGTTTAGACTCTGATCACGATTACTATTTAGGTGCTATTGGGTTATCTTATACACTATTTGATGGTGCAACAAAAGAGAAAAAGCTAGAGAAAGCTAAAATAGAGTACCAAAAAACTAAACACTATCTTGAGTATATGAAAGATGGTATAAGATTGGAAGTGGAGAAAAACCTACTTACACTTGAAGCTAAAACAAAAGTTTTAGTACAAAAAAGAAAAGCACAAAATCTTTCAGAAGAGGTTTTAATGCAATCTGAAGAGATGTATAAAAATCATCTTATAAATATGAGTAATCTACTTATGCAACAAGCAAATCAACAAAAAGCACAAGCAGAAACAATTATGGCTAAATATGAACAATCTTATGCAGCTGGTGTTCTAAAAGTATCTTTAGGGCAATCACTAAAATAAAAAGGGGATAAAAAATATGACAAAAAAAATAATTTTAGGTTTATTGGTAGTTTCAAACTTGATGTTTGCAAAAACTATCGAGCTAAGTTCTACTGTAATCTCAGATAATGAGAAATATATCACAAGTAGATTTATGGGATTTATAAAATCTGTAAATGTAGCTGAGGGTGATATTGTTAAAAAAGGTGAACTTCTTTATGCTATTGATTCTACAGAGATAGATAGTAAAAAACAACAAGCACTTTTAGGTGTTCAGATGTATCAAAACCAATACAACACTATGAAAAGAAACTATGAGAGATTTAAAAGACTTCTTGAAAAAGGTTTAGTTTCTAAATTTGAGGTTGAGCAACTAGAACTAGGGACTAAAAATCTAGCAGATATGGTAAAAATAAGTAAAGCACAAGTAAAAGAGGTAGATAACCAATACCAATACCTTACAATCAAAGCTCCAAACAATGGTGTTGTTGTAAGAAAACAGATAAAAGCTGGAGAGATGGCAATTCCAGGTATGCCTGCCATTATCTTATCTGATCTTAGTAGTTTAAAGATAAAAACAGAGGTTAGTGAGGGTGATCTTAAAAATATATATGTAGGTCAAAAAGCTAGAATAGAGATACCATCACTTGGTTTAAAAACTACAGGAAAAATCGCTGCAATTATACCTAGTTCTAACCCTATGACACATACATTTACTATAAAATTATCGTTTAAAAATAGTAAAAATGTATATCCAGGTATGTATGCAAAAGTATTCATTAAAACTAACTAGGAAATAATATGGATAATATAAAAAAAGATGTGGAAGATATAGACAATATTAAACATGAGATTGAAGATATTGAGTATGAACTTCACGAAGAGAATGTAGCAGGAAGACTTGCTAAAGGGTTTATTCAACACCCTTTAACATTGGTTCTTGCACTATTTATTTTAGCTGTTGGGTATATGTCGCTAAATCTTACACCAAGAGAGGAGAATCCTCAGATTAAAGTAGCAGGTGGAGCGGTAATTGTTCCTATGCCAGGAGCTAGTGCTGCTGAGATTCAAAAAGTTATTATTGAGCCATTGGAGAGAAAAATTAGAGGTATAAAAGGGGTTGAAAATATCTTCTCTATCGCTAAAGAATCTGTAGGGATTATACAAGTTCAGTACTATATTGGTGAAGATAAAGACAAATCAGACCTAAAACTATATGATCAGATTATGAGAAATATGGATGGTATGCCAAAAGGTGCTATGCAACCAATTATCAAAACTATGGATATAGATACAGATATTCCTGTAGCTACAATAGCATTTTATAGTAAAGATAAATCTGTATCTCAAACTGATCTTTACAAAAGAATTAGTAAATTAGGTTATGAGATAAATAAGATAGAAAATGTAGCAGTTGTTGATCTAAAAGGTGAGAAAAAAGAGCAATACAATGTAGAGGTAGATCTTGGAAAACTTTCAGGGTATCATCTATCATTAGGACAAATTATGCAAGCTATAAAAGGTCTATCTTTTGAACTTCCTGATGCAAAAGGTAAAACAAAAGATAACAAAATAGTTATGTTTGGAATTGAAAGTGCCATAGAGAGTGCTGATGATCTTAGAAATATTTTAGTAGCTTCATATATGGGAAGTCCAATATACCTAAAAGATGTAGCAAAAGTTGAGAAGAGTTGGGATATACAAAACTTTAAATCTGCACAACTTTACACAAAAGAGATAAATGGTATAGATCAAACAACTCTAACTGTATCTAAACTAAAAGGTGCAAATACTGTTGTGATAAACAATAAAATATTTGATTATCTTGATAGTATCAAAGATGAGTTAGCAAAAGAGCATATTGGTTATGTAATCACTAGAGATGATGGATATACAGCAAACCATGCGGTAAATGAACTTATGTTCCACCTTGTGATCTCTATAGTTATTATCGCTATCTTACTTATTTTTACACTTGGATTTAAAGAGGCTATTATAGTTTCTCTTACAGTTCCAATGATCTTAGCACTTACACTTTTTGTAGGATTTATTATAGGTGAGACTATAAATAGAATCACACTATTTGCATTGCTTCTATCACTTGGACTATTAGTAGATGCGGCTATTATTGTTATAGAAAATATCCATAGACACCTACATAGTCATGATAGTAAACATAAAAGTGTAAAACAGATAGCTATAGAAGCTACAAATGAGATAGGAAACCCAACAAATATAGCAACTCTTGCTATTGTTATGACATTTATCCCTATGTTCTTCGTAGGTGGTATGATGGGGCAATTTATGCATCCACTTCCTGTATTTGTACCTATTGCTTTAGTTATGTCATTGGTTGTAGCTTATATTTTTACACCATATTTAGTAAACAAAATGTTAAAAAAGGAGCATTAGTATGAGTCATCATAAACCAAATAGATTAGAAACTTTTATTCACAATATCTTAGAGAGTAGAATACAAAGGATAACTGTACTTTTAATCACACTATTCCTTTTTGCATTTTCAGTTTATCTTATACCACTAGAGGTGGTAAAAGCTAAGATGCTTCCAGGGAAAGATAGTGATACATTCTCTGTGTATGTAGATCTTCCTGAGGGATCATCTGTATCTCAAACAAAAGAGGTAACACAATGTATAGCTCAAAAACTTCAAAAAGAGGAGGTAGTAACTGCTATCTCTGTATTTTTAGGTGAGGGTTTACCACTAGATTTTGCTGGTATGGTAAAAGGTAGTGCTATGAAAAACAGCGAAAATGTAGCTGAGATTATGGTAAATATCGAAAGAAAAGAGGAGAGAACTGAGCCTAGTTATAACCTTGTGCATAGAATTAGACCAATCATCCAAAAAGATTGTAGTATAAATGGTGCAAATATAAAATTTACAGAGATCCCAGCTGGTCCTCCAACACTTGCAGATGTAGTTGCAGAGATCTATGGTGGAAAAAGCTTTGAAAGTAGACGAGCTTTTGCACACAAAGTAGCAGAGGTATTGAAAAAACAAAAAACTTTAGTTGATGTAGATGTTTTAGCTGATGAGCCATATAAAAGATATGGACTTATACTAAACAACAATAAAGTTTTAAGAAGTGGTGTAAGCTTAGAGCAAGTAAAAAAGATACTTTATCTTGCATTTGAGGGTATGGATGTAGGAGTTGTAAATGAAGCAGATGCACAAAATCAGATCCCTATTTTCTTACGATTAGATGATAGTAGATTATTTGATAAATTTAGTAAAGATAGTATAGAGAGTAAACTATCAAATCTAAAATTGATGAATCAAAAAGGGATGATGATACCACTTAGTGAGTTTGTAACAATCAAAGAGGAGCTTCAAGAACCAACACTAACATCTAAAAACTTAAGTCATATGATAAATGTGATAGCAACTACAGATGACGATAGCCAGATCTATCCACTTTTAGATGCAAGAACAATGATGCTAGAAAATTTTGATGACCAATATGAGGTAACACCATCTAATATGTTAAATTTAACTTTCAAAGATAAACAAACAGGTGAAACATTTGAGCTAGTTTGGGATGGTGAGTTAAAAGTAACAATAGATACATTTATAGACCTAGGTGGTGCTTTTATAGGTGCATTGGTACTTATCTTTTTACTAATGGTTGTTTACTATAAAAACTTTGCATTAGCTGGTTCTATTGTATTGGGAAGTTTTATATCTCTTATTGGTGTAATTTTTGGACACTATGTGATGGATCAAATAACTCCAGATACATTTTATCTAACAGCAACATCACTAATTGGATTTATTGCATTGATTGGTATCAACTCAAGAAATTCACTTCTAATTATAGATTTTGCAATGCAACTTATGAGAGAGAAAGGGTTTGATGCTGCTCGTGCTATTGCAATAGCAACTGCAACAAGAGCTAAACCTATTCTTCTAACCGTACTTGCTATTGTATTTGCTAGTAGTTTACTAGCTAGTGATGCTGTGTTTGGTGGACTTGGTGTTGCACTTATTGGTGGAACATTAATAGCCTATTTAGTATCTCTATTTTTTATCCCAGTTACTATTCTTGGTAGCTTAAAAAAGATAGAAAAGTAACACTATACGATACTTTCTAATAAAATATTAGGAAGTATCGACCCTCTTTAAACCTCTTATCATACCTCATAATGATACATTTAGTAACGATTTACTCTAAATAAAGCAAAGATAATTATAAGTAAAATAAACTCAAATCACTAACAAGATATAATATTCTAAATTCAAATATTAGTATAGGAGAAAATATGAATATTCATGAGTATCAAGCAAAACAGATATTTAAAAAATATGATGTACCAACACCTAAAGGTATAATGGTAGAAAGTGTTAAAGATGCAGTAGAAGCAGCAAAAGAGCTAGGTGGACCAGTATGGGTTGTAAAAGCACAAATTCATGCAGGTGGTAGAGGACTTGGTGGTGGTGTTAAACTTGCTAAGTCTTTAGAGGAAGTTGAAACTTTAGCTGATGAGATTCTAGGTATGACACTTGTTACTCACCAAACAACTGCTGAGGGAAAATTAGTACAAAAACTTTACATCGAAGATGGTGCTGATATAAAAGATGAATTTTATCTTTCTGTTGTATTAGATAGAAAACTTGAGATGCCACTTATCATGGCTTCAACTGAAGGTGGTATGAACATCGAAGATGTTGCTGAAAAAACTCCTGAAAAAATCATAACTGTTCCTGTAGATCCAGCTATTGGATTCCAAGGTTTCCACGGAAGAAAATTAGCTTTTGGTTTAGGTATCACAGATAAAGCAGAACAAAAAAATATTATCTCTTTTGCTCAAAAACTATTCAAAGTTTATATGGACAACGATGCAGAACTAATCGAGATCAATCCATTAGTTAGAACTGGATCTGGTGAATTTATAGCACTAGATGGTAAAATGGGATTTGATAACTCTGCACTATACAGACAACCTGAGATTGCAGCTATGAGAGATCTTAGTGAAGAGGATGCAGATGAATTAGAAGCTGCTAAATATGGTCTTTCTTATGTAGCACTTGATGGTGAGATAGGTTGTATGGTAAATGGTGCTGGTCTTGCGATGGGTACTATGGATACTATTAACCACATGGGTGGAACACCTGCGAATTTCCTTGATGTTGGTGGAAGTGCAAATGCAGAAACTGTTGCAAAAGGTTTTGAAATAATTCTTAAGAATCCAAATGTAAAAGCTATTTTTGTAAACATTTTTGGTGGAATTGTAAGATGTGATAGAATTGCAAATGGTATTTTAGAAGCTACAAAAATAACTGATGTAAATGTACCAGTTATCGTAAGACTTGATGGTACAAATGCACCAGAAGCAGCAGAGATTCTTAAAAATGCAAATATTAAAAATATCATCGTTGGTAATGACCTAGGTGATGGTGCAGCAAAAGCAGTAAAAGCAGCGAAGGGGGAGTTATAATATGTCAATTTTAGTAAATAAAGATACAAAAGTTATCGTTCAAGGTTTCACAGGTAAAGAGGGAACTTTTCATGCTGAACAATGTATAGCATACGGTACAAATATTGTTGGTGGTGTTACGCCAAACAAAGGTGGTCAGGAGCATTTAGGTAAGCCAGTGTTCAATACAGTTGAAGAGGCTGTAAAATCTACAGGTGCTACAGTATCTATGATATTTGTTCCACCTGCATTTGTAGGTGATGCAGTTATGGAAGCAGCTGAAGCTGGTATAGAGTTAGCTGTAATCATCACAGAAGGTGCTCCTGTAAAAGATATGCAAGCTGCTAAAGCTCATGCAAATAAACATGGTATGAAAACAATAGGACCAAACTGTCCTGGAATTATTACAGCTGAGGAATGTAAAATAGGTATTATGCCAGGGATGATTTTCAAAAAAGGAAATGTAGGGCTTATCTCTAAATCTGGAACTTTAACTTACGAAGGTGCAAACCAAGTTTGTAATGAAGGTTATGGTATCACTACTGCTGTTGGTATTGGTGGAGATCCTATTATTGGTCTTTCATACAAACAAATCTTACCAATGTTTGAAGCAGATCCAGAAACAAAAGCTATCGTTATGATAGGTGAGATTGGTGGAGATCTTGAGATCCAAGCTGCAAAACTTATAAAAGAGCAGATCACTAAACCAGTTGTTGCATTTATCGCTGGTCAAACTGCACCTAAAGGTAAAACTATGGGTCATGCTGGAGCGATCGTAAGTGGAACAGCAGGAACTGCTAAAGAGAAGATGGAAGCACTTGAAGCTGCAGGTGTAACTGTAGTTGTATCTCCAGCTGATATTGGAAAAGCTATAGCTAAAGTTTTAGGTTAATACTTAAAACTTTATTGTAAAGTAAAAAGCCTATCTCATTTGAGATAGGCTTTTTTAATGTAAAATAATTTAAATCTATCTATCTTTTTTTAAAGCACTTTTAGATTTTGCAAAACAAAACATCCCCATCTTTTCATTTGTAAAGCTCATAATACATGTAGATCCTGGATCTGTTAAAGGTGTAAACTCATATACTCTTACATTATATCCTTCTGTCTCTACACTATACTGTGCATCTGGTTGGATAGTTTTATTTTTCCAACTTAAAACTTGAGACCATGTCATACCTGCATTTAATGTTGTTGCTAAAAATATAGCTGATATTATCAATTTTTTCATATTAATTTCCCCCTACTTCTTTAAATTTTATCATATTATAAATTAATCATCCATTGTGCTATAGTTTCTCTGTCATTTTTAGGTATAGAATGAAATTGTGGCATTGTAGCACCATGGCTAGCTTTCCAGATACCTTTACTACCATTTTTAATACTATTTGATATATGTTCTATATCTTGCTTATATTTTGTCCCTATAGCCTTAAATGATGGTCCTACTATCTTTTTAGTTTTTGTATGACATGAACTACATTTGTATTTTATAGTTAGTTGCTCACCTAAAGGTAGTGAGTGCAACTTATCCAATGCTTTTTGTTTCTTACTAAGCTTTTGTGGTGTGTAGTTTGTAAAAACATATTTAGCTATTGCTCTTACTTCATCTTTTGTTACATTTCCTTTTTGAGATGGCATCAGACCAAACTTTTTAAGCATAGTTTTATCGCAATAAGATTTTTCTAAAGATGGATTTATAACATAATCTGCTACAAAATCTTGCTGTTTTTGTAACTTTTCTGCCTCACCTGCACCTTTAAACCAATCGTTGAAATGAAACGATATAGTCATCATAGCTGGTGCTATCTCATCTTTGAAATCTTTTGGTGGAAAATCTATATTATGACATTGGCTACATTTTTGTTTTAGTAGTTGTTTCCCATCATAGTGCTTCATCTCTTTTTTCATATTACTATCGCTATTTTTTGTATCATTACAACCACTAAAAGATACTACACACAGTATAGATGCAAAACCTAAAAGATACTTTTTATTTATCATGATAACCCTTTT
>Ga0256828_1001945_pt1 | contig 12636 bp, 12 predicted proteins | sample CV88metaG_FD_185993 | JGI IMG/M metagenome (GOLD analysis project Ga0256828, IMG submission 185993) | Hydrothermal vent microbial communities from East Pacific Rise, Pacific Ocean - CV88 | ecosystem: Environmental > Aquatic > Marine > Hydrothermal vents | place: Pacific Ocean: East Pacific Rise... | reverse complement strand
CAAGAATAATGTTCTGCTGTTTTCTTTGCAACTTATAAAGCTCTTAGTATTAAAATATAAAATCAATTTCTAAATTTGAATGAATTATAGCTAAAAGATTTTTATAGCGATAAAATTATTTAAATTTTTCCTCTTTTTTGATATTAAAAATTAAATAGAACAGAAAATAATTGTATAAATGCGAAGGTGTTTTTATTTTATTTTGTGCTTATATTGGATAGCATTACATCTTAAATTGCAATGTGAAGTAAAAATTAAATAATATTGTTTATTTGTGCTGTGTCAGTTTAAATGAGTTAATGATTATAGTATAACTAAAAATACCTGTCTTCAAAAGAAATTAGAATCATATCTGATTGCAAGCAATAAAAGGAATTGGATGAAAAATAAAATAAAAAATATTATAAAAAATTTGTTTAGATTATATCAAAATAAACATTATCATTTATTATTTAATATTAATAATATTTCTGAAAAAGAACTTAATAGTACTAAAATATATATTTATTTTTCAGGCGGTATGGGACAAACATATCAAATAAATCAATGGATAGATACCTTTAAAGAATTAAATAAAAAACATAAGCTTTTAATTGTAGTTAGAGATTTTGCAGTATACAAATATTGGAAAAACTTATTACCTTTTAATTTGGTATATTTTCATTACTTGAATGATTTTATGTCTTTTTATGAAACATACAACCCTAAAGTAATCATTTATGTAAATAATGGTTATCAAAATTTTCAATCATTGATTTATCAAAAAGCAATGCATATACATATCAATCATGGAGAAAGTGATAAATCTTCCGATCACTCAAATCAGGTAAAAGCATATGATTATATTTTTGTTCATGGTCCGAATGGATATAATAATTATATGAAATATCTTATAAAATTAGATGAAGACCAGCTTGTTCAAACAGGTCGTCCTCAACTTGATTTTATAAAACCTATATCTTTAGATACAAAGGGACGTAAAGTTATTATCTATGCATCTACTTGGGAAGCTACACATAAATCAATGAAATATACTTCTGTTGATAGATATGGCAAAAAAATAGTAGATAGCATTATAGATAGTGATAAATATTTTTTTATTTATAAGCCACATCCAAATATTGGTGCAAATGATAATAATGTTAAAGAAGTAAATGACTACATTATAAATAGGACAAAAAAGTCTAAATTTGCTATAACTATAACAGATGAAGATGTTAATAATATATATCCATTGGTAGATTTTGCTATTTTTGATATGTCCTCTATAATGACTGATTATTTAAATGTAGATAAGCCATTTATACTCGCAGATGTATTTGATGCAACAGTTCATAATGTAAATGATTACAATATACTAAAAGCATGTAATCGATTGACTGATGATAATATAGATGATTTATTAAATATAATTGAAAATGAAATGATAAATGATCCTATGAAATCTAAAAGAGTTATTATCAAAGAGTTGTATTTGGGTAATTATAAAAAAGGTGATAGTATTAAGAAATTTATAAATAGTATAAGTGAAATAGTGACACAAAGAGATAGAGAAGTGGCATTATTAAAGGATATTCAATGATAGCTTCTAGTAGTATAATTGCAAAAGAGCATATTGCACTTTATTTTTATGGTGATATGACAGAAGTTTATCAATTATCTCAATGGTTAGAACCTCTGTATGAACTTCATAAAAATGAAAACATTGTACTTGTTGTAAGAAAAAAAATTGTTGCTAAATATCTGGAAGAGAATACAAAGTTTATTGTCTATTATGCCGGTTCAATAGATGATTTATTAAGTTTTTATGAAAGAAGTAGTTTTAAAGTGATATTATATGTAAATAATGGGGCTAAAAACTTTCAATCTTTAATTTATCATCGAGCAATTCACATTCATTTAAATCACGGAGAAAGTGAAAAATCTTCTATGCATTCGAATCAATGTAAGGCTTATGATTATACTTTTGTTGTAGCTGATGCGGCAATAGATAGATATAAAAGACATATTATAAATATAAAAAGAGCAAATTATATAAAAATTGGAAGACCACAACTTGATTTTGTATCAAGCAATATAAAAAAACCTGCAAAGACAGTAATATTATATGCTCCTACAGATGAATCTACACATATTTCTATGAAATATACGTCTCTTGATAGATTAGGTGTAAAAATAGTAGATAGCATATTAAAAAATGATAATTATTTTTTAATTTATCGTCCTCATCCAAGTACAGGAGCTCATAGTAAAGAGATAAGAAAAATAAATAAAGAGATTATAAAGAAAGTGAATAGTGCTGATAATGCAAGATTGGAAACCGAAATGAGTGCTATAGATTTACTCTCTATTACTGATCTTGCAATATTTGATAACTCTTCATTAATAATAGATTTTTTATATTTTAATAGACCTATGTTTGCGACTGATATGTTTATATCCAAATATCATAATAAAAATAACTTTAAAATGTTAGAAGGCTGTATAATGCTTGATGAAAGTAATGTAGATAATCTTGCCAATATGATAGAGTATGAGCTTAACAATGACAGTTGGAAAGAAAAAAGAGAAGAGATTAAAAAATACTATTTGGGTGACTATAAAAAGAATGAGAGTACAAATATATTTATAGATGAAGTGTTGAATGCCATGAAAGAAAGAGATGAACTTCTAGAAAAAAAAGGTATGTTGAATACCATACATTAAAAAAGGACTATATTGAAAAAAAGAGTTATAACATACGGAACATTTGATATGTTTCATATTGGGCACTTAAGACTTTTGCAAAGACTTAAGGATTTAGGAGATGAACTTATAGTTGCAGTTTCAACTGATGAATTTAATCGTGGCAAAGGTAAAAAGGTAATGATACCTTACGAGCAAAGAGCAGAAATTATAGCTAATATAAAATGCGTAGATATGGTTATACCTGAGAGCTCTTGGGAGCAAAAAATAGAAGATATAAAAAAATACAATATAGATATTTTTGCAATAGGAGATGACTGGCAAGGTAAATTTGATTTTTTAAAAGAGTATTGTGAAGTTGTTTATCTACCTAGGACTAAAGATATCTCTACAACAAAATTAAAAAAATCTTTAACTAATTTTCTCTCTATACCAAAAGAAGATATAATAAATGCCTTAGAAGTTTTAGAAACATTAAAAAAAGATTTATCATAAAAGGAATTTATATGCAAGAAACAGAAAAAGCTAATAAATATTGTTTTTCTGGAGAAAAAACAGTTTCATATTTAAAAAAAATATACAAAGAAGAGAAATGTTTTGATAAAATTTTATTAAAAGATATAGCTTTTCTTCTAATAAAATCTACTTTAATTTATCTCTTTATATATCTAGGAGATTATTTTTACTCTTTATATAATAGTAATTATATACACCCTCAATTATCAAAAGTAAATATCGAACTTTTTTTTATAATATTTTCAATTTTACTCTTTAAAAATTTTTATATTAGAGTATTATTATTAACTTTTGTATTTTTTACAATGCTTATAGAGTATTTTTACTTTCAATACTTTGGAACTTATGTTCAACCAATAGGTTTTTATCAATTCATATTTAATACCAAAGAGACTTTTGCAGTGCTATCAGATGAGTTTTCTACAATGCTAATACCATTATCTATATTTATAGGTTTAATTATATCTATATTAGTTTTAAAAAAATATTTAAAAATCAAATCATTAAGAAACAATAAATTAGCAATTTTAATCCTCATATTAGTAAGTGCTTACTCTTTAGGTATGACTTACAAGAGTTTACATTCTAAGTCTGGAAAATTATGGCACAAAGATGCAAAAAGAATTATGCCTATGCCAAAAGTTTACTCTTGCGCAAACTATGCAAGAGCATTTAGATATTTTTTAGTAGGTATTGCTCCAAAAAAAATATTTTCTAATGAAATTAAAATGTTTCCTACCTTGCCAAAACCTACTTCAAAAAAAAATATTGAAAATAATAATATTATATTTATAATTGGCGAATCTTTAAGAGCAAAAGAATTACATTTATTAGGATATAAATTACAAACAACACCAAAACTAGAAAAAATTGATAATTTGCTATCAAAAACTATATATTCAGCAGGAACTATGACAAAAGTTTCAGTTTCATCTTTACTTAATAGGGTTAAATACCCAGGTTCTACTGCACAAATGATGAGACTAGATAATAATCTTTTTAAATTAGCAAAAGAGCATGGATATAAAACTTATTTTTACTCTTGGCAAAATAATGAGCAATTAACAATCTTACAAAACTTTATGGGTAGAAAATATATAGATGACTATGCTTCAAGAGAAATGATAAAACAAAGACTTAAAAAATATAGCCACTATGATGATAACTTATTAACTATGCTTAAGAAAATAGATATAAACAGAGGTAAACATTTTATAGTTTTGCACGAAAGAGGCTCTCATGCAACTTATAGAAAACAATATCCAAAAAGTTATAATAAATTTAAAAAAACATATGATAATACCGTTTTATTTACGGATAGCATATTAAGTAGTATAATTAACTATTTAAAAGAAAATTCTAAAAAGCCTACTTATATTATCTATACATCTGATCATGGTGAATTACTATATGAACATGGAAGAAATGGTCATGGCTGGTTCTTTAGCGAAGTATATAAAGTTCCATTACTTATTTATTGTATAAATTCAGATTGTTCAAAAATTCCATTTAATAATATGCAAACACATTTTGATGTAAGTAATCTTGTTACTAATTTATTGGGATACAACACCAAAATTGAAAAAGAAAAAACTATATATGTTAATGGAAGTGATGTTGATGCATTAGCTGGATATTTACATATAAAGTTAGATAATAATGGTATAGAATTATCTATTAAAAAAATTAGATAAAATAAATATAAAAATTTAAGGAAACTTTATCAATGCCTAAAAAAACAAAAAAAATTATTACTTATGGTACATATGATATGCTACATATTGGGCATGTAAATTTACTAACTCGAGCCAAAGCTAGAGGAAATTATCTAATAGTTGGCGTTACGAGTGATGATTATGACCGGTCTAGAGGTAAATTAAATGTAGTACAATCTCAAGAAGAGAGAATAAAAGCAATAGAAGCTCTTGATTTTGTGGATAAAGTAGTATTAGAAACTCATAAAAATCAAAAGCAAGAAGATATAGTAAAGTATCAAATAGATGAATTTGTAATAGGAGATGACTGGAAAGGATACTTTGACTATTTAAATGAATATACAAAGGTTGTATATCTTCCAAGAACAGAGGGGATATCGAGTACTAAGCTTAGAAACGAAAATATAAAGCCAATAAAAATTGGTATAATAGGAGCAAACGGAGATACTAAAAGATTTTTAAGAGAGGTAAATTTTGTAGATTTTGCAGAGTGCAACTATATATATGACAGCAATAAAAAAGATATAAAAAAAGTTTTACAAAAACATAATATTGAAAATATTTATATAGATATAGATGAGTTTTTTAAGCAAGATTTTAATGCAGTATATATATGTAGTGATATAAAAGATCATTATAAACATATAAAAAAAGCATTAGAATATAATAAGCATGTTCTCTGTGAAAATCCTATGACACTTGAGCATGAAAAAACAGAAGAACTTTTTACTTTAGCAAAAAAGAAAAATCTTTTATTGTTAATGGCACTTAAAACTGCATTTGCACCTGCTTTTTGTAAGCTTCTTGATGAGCTTAGTAATGGTACAATTGGAAAAATAAAAGAAGTTAGAGCTACATTTACATCTTTGTATAAAGAGAAAGGTTTTCCTAAGAGATATATTCAAAATGGAGCAACCAATTTGCTTATGAGTTATCCTAGCTTGATAGTTTATAAAGTTTTAGGTAAAGCTAATAAAATTAATTTTTATGATCAAACTAATGGTAAATATGATATTAGTAATCGTGCTATTACTATTCATAAGAAAGATGCAATTGGTATTGCAACAGTTGGAATAGGTTTGAAATCTGAAGGATGTGCTATAATTTCAGGAACAAAAGGTTATGTATATATACCAGCGCCATGGTGGTTGACTAAAGAGTTTTATTTTAAATTTGAAGATGAACATAAAAGTTATAAATTTGAATATGCATTTGATGGTGATGGGCTCAGATATATGATAAGTGAATTTATATCTCTTATTCGTCAAGGAAAAATAGAGTCACAAAGATTATCTATAAAAGATATGTTAGAGTTAAATAAAATAATTTCTAAATACAATGAGGATACAAAATGATTTATGAAGATTACTCAATATTTACACCAGGACCTGTAAAAATGAGTCAGAAGATTTTAGATATTGGTGCAAAACAGACTCCATATTTTAGAAATAAAAAATTTTCTGATGTTGTTTTAGAGTGCGAAGATCTACTTCTAGAGTTCTTAAACGCACCAAGTAATAGTAAAGTGGTTTTTTTAACAGCTTCAGGTACAGCAGGGCTAGAGTCTGTAATTATGAATTTATTAAATAAAGACAATAATGCTTTAGTAGTTAATGGTGGTGGTTTTGGTCAAAGATTTGTTGATATTTGTAAAAGTTACAACATTTCTCATCAGGATATAAAAGTTAATAATACAAACCTCAAAGATATTAATAAAATAGAAGCAAAAGAGTTTGATACTTTTATAGTAAATGCACATGAAACAAGCGTTGGGCACCTATATGATCTAAACGCAATAGGAGAGTTCTGTAAAAAGAATAATCTTTTGAATATTGTTGATGCAATTAGTATGTTTACTACAGATGAACTTGATATGCAAAAACATAATATTGACACTGTCATTATTAGTAGTCAAAAAGGTCTTGCTTTACCACCCGGACTTACTATGGTCGTACTAAGTCCTAAAGCTATTGATCAGATAAAAGAGATCAAAAGTCATTATTTTAATTTTAAAAATTATTTAAAAGATGGAGAAAGAGGACAAACTCCTTATACTCCAGCAGTTAGTATTATTTTACAATTGCAAGCAAGACTACGACAAATTAAAAAAGATGGTGGTGTACAAAGTACTATTGATAGAGCGAAAGCAGTTGCTGAATATTTTAGAAAAGCTATAAAAGATCTACCTTTAAAAGCATATACATCCTATATGCCAAATGCTATGACAACATTAACGCCAACAGATGGCAAAAGTGCGAATGAGATCGTACAAGAGCTAGAAGAAAAGTATAAAGTAGTAGTTTGCCCAAATGGTGGAGAATTAACAGATACGATTTTCAGAGTAGCACATATGGGCGATATGACTGAAGAATATATGGACATTCTTATAAATGCGTTAAGAGATTATTATATAAAAAGATTTTGAGTAAGTAATGTTACAGCAATTTAGAAAAAAACTAAAATCTCCTAGATTAAAAGAGTTAATAATAGATATTATTGATCCATTTTTTAAAAAGCAAAGAGATAAAATCTTTTTTGTCGTTCAGGATCAAACGGTATTCTCTGGTAATCTTCGCGTTATGTGTGAAAAGTATGTTAAAGAGAATAATGGAAGAATTTTTTTATATAAAGATGGTAAATGTTTGGATGAAATCAAAAAAGAGTTAGTTGGAATGGGGGTAAAGGTAATAGATAACTTCTCCTTATCAACGATATATCATATTGTGACATCTGGAGTTGTGTTTTTATCTCATAATCCAAGAAATATTCATATAAGCAGAAAGTTTTCAAGTAGATTGATTATTAATCTTTGGCACGGTGTAGCTATTAAAAGAATTGAAAATAGTATGCAGTTTATACTGGCAGCAAAACAAAAATTATTAAATAATCATGCTAGATTATATGATATGGTTATTGCAAGTAGTGAAGCAGATAAAGAGACAAATATAAAAGCTTTTGGTGTTACTCAAAACAAAGTTAAGGTGACAGGTTTACCAAGATATGAGATACTGAAAGAACATTATACTCTTGGAAAAGTATTAAAAAATGAAGAGTTGAAGATAGAAAATATAAAAAAAAGCAGAAAGCTTGTTTTATATGCATCTACTTTTAGAGAAGATGCCATATCTCCATTGCAACAACTCTCTTGCGATGAATGGTTACAACTAGAAAAGTTTGCAGAAAAACATAATTTACTTATTGGTGTAAGACCACATCCGTATGATTTAAAAGAGTTACCAGATGTAATTAAAGAGAGTGAACATTTTTATCTATTTAGTAATGAGTGTATCAGCGAACCTAACATACTTTTAAAACATGTTGATATTCTTATTGTAGATTTTACAAGTATTTGGGTGGATTATCTTTTGCTTAATAAGCCTATTATTGGTTTTGCAAAAGATTATGAAAATTATTTGACGAAAGAAAGAGGTTTTGTGTATGATTTCAACAAAATATTTCCAGATAGATTTACAGATAATATTCATGATCTATTAGATGAAGTGGAAAGAAAATTATTTTCTAATTGTAAAGTAAATTATGATAAGACAAGAAAAATTTTGCACAAATATGATGTTGATGATAATTGTGCTCAATTAGTCTATAAAGAAGTTGAAAAATTAAGAAGGAAGTCTCTTGAAAAGAGTATATAGTTCAAATTACAGATGTGAGTTAAATATATTTCAGTTGATTTCTCTCTTTTTTACAGAGATATTCTCTTACCGAAAGTATATTAAAAGTACTATTTTAAACGACATAAAAGCAAAATATAAACAAGATAATTTAGGGCTACTTTGGTCTATTATTTTACCAATAGTACCTATGAGTTTATATATTTTACTTGCTACTATTAAAGCTTTTAAAGAGAGTGAAAATATTCCTCATATCTTTTATATTGCTGTTGGAATGACTGTATGGTTATTGATAAGTGAGTTTATTGTATCAACGATGAAGTCTATTAAGAAGAATAAAACAATTTTACTTAAGAGTAATTTCCCTTTTTCTGTCATTTATATTAGTAGTATAGGTGAATTATTACTCAACACCTTTGTTCGGATTATGGTTGTTGGGATTATTGTTATCTATTTTCACATAGATCTAAAATTGGTCAATATCATACTTGGTTTATTGTTCTTAATGCCAGTACTGCTGTTTGCTTTTTCAGTTGGAATTATTTTATCTATTTTTGATATTTATATACCTGATACCAAAAGATTGGTAGATATGTTTTTGAGATATGGACTCTTTTTAAGTTCAGTGATTTTTCCATTTCCAAAAGATGGGGTATTAGGTGAGTTAAATCAGTTTAATATTTTCAATACTTTTATAGAGGGTGTTCGTAATATTTTATATTTTGGTAGTTTGGAGAGCTATAGTAACTATGTTATTTGTTCTGGTATTACTTTTGTACTTTTTTTGATAGCACTCTTTTTGTCTTTAAAATTAGAATTTAAAGTTAGAGGTAACTTATGAGTAGTGTTATAAAAGTAAAAAGTGTAAGTAAAAAATATGCTAAAAATTATAAATCTGCATTAAGCTTACTTAAACATGATTTTTTTAAAAGTTTTAAATGCGTAAAAGAAGAGCCATCTTTAAGTTGTAACAAAAGTGAGTTTAAAGTTTTAGATAATGTGAATTTTGAGGTCAAAAATGGTGATAAACTCGCTATACTGGGAAACAATGGTGCGGGGAAAAGTACTTTACTTAAGATGATTTTTGGGATTATTTTACCAGATAGAGGGACTATTGAGATTGAAGGTATTGTTGGTGGTATTTTAGAGCTTGGTGGTGGTTTTAAACAGCAGCTTAGTGGTCGTGAAAACATTTATCTGATAGGTTCATTATATAATAAATCTAAACAAGAGATAGATGAGATTGTAGATGAAGTAATAGAGTTTACTGGATTGGAAGAGTTTATAGATAGTCCTGTGAGTTTTTACAGTTCTGGGATGAAATCCAAACTCTCATTTGCATTATATTTATATATGAAACCAGATATTTTAATTTTAGATGAAGTTTTTGCGGCAGGAGATAAGAATTTTCGTACAAAAGCAAAAGAAAAACTAATGGAATTAATAGAATCAACTACTACAATTTTAGTATCTCATAATTTGGGTATTGTAAAAGAGATTGCCAATAGAGTTCTTATTTTACAAAAAGGTAAGATCATTTTTGATGGAGATGTTGCAGAAGGTTTAGAAATATATAAAGGTCTTAAATAATGAAAAATACTCTTTGGTTAAATAAACTTTTTTCTTCTTTTACAGAGACTACTGATGTGGAGATTGTATTTGAAGAAAAAGAGAGACTAAAGAGTAATCAGAGGGTTTTAAATCTTTCTATTCATCCCTTACGTTTTGGGGATGATATATTTTTTAACTTTGAAACAAATGATGAGAAGTTAAGAGAAAAACTTAAAAAGTATGAAGTGAATTATGATCTCTTTTATGCTTATGCAGATGTTATCAAAGCTATATATCTTAAAAGTGTTAAAACCCCTAAAGTAAAAGAGAATGCACTTTTACTTATAGGACAAACTGAGATGGATAAGGTGATATTTAATGGGGAGAAACATCTCTCCTTATTAGATTATATAGAAGAGATTAAATCTCTGGCTGAGTCATACTCTTGTGTCTACTTTAAGCCTCATCCGTATGCGAAAAACAGTAAGCAGATACATAAAGTTTTACAGCAAGAGTTAGCAGATGTTGAGATAGTGTATGATAATGTCTATCATCTTCTATCAAACGACAATATAAAACATGTTGTTGGTTTAAATTCCAGTGTTCTTTATGAAGCAAAGTACTTTAAAAAAGAGGTTACTTTTTTATATGAGCATACTTTTGAGATCGGTGACAAAGATGTTGGTATTTATGGTGATTACTGGAGTAGTTCTTTTTGGAGAGACCTTTTAGAGATAGAAGATAAAAAGATAGCATTGCCTTTTGTTCCAAATCGTTTACGAAAATCTCTTAATGATTTCTGGGGATATAATGAGATCAGTGATGAGATAGTTCTAAAAGATATACTAAAAAGTAAAATAAAATACTATATAAATAGATACTTTAGATGAGACTACTTTTTGACGCAAGAGTTTTGACACATAAAACTTATACTGGTGTAGAGAATTATGCTCGTTCTGTTTTAGAAGAGTTAGAAAAAAAGCTCTCTTTAGTAGTTGTTAAACCAAAGAGTAGTAACAAATACTTGTCACATTTGTGGAGTCATCTAAAGCTACCTTTTATGAAAGCTGACATTATCTTCTGTCCGGCAAATACTGCTCCATTGTTTGTTCCAAACTCAAAGCGACTGGTGATGACTATTCACGATGTTGCTTTTCTTACACAGCCACAGAGTTTTTCCAAGTTTTTTAGGTACTACTACCGTTTTTTAGTTCCCAAAAATATTCAAAGAGCAGATAAAATCTTGACAGTATCTGAGTACTCAAAAAGTGAGATAGAGAGCTATTATAAAGATGCAAAAGGGAAGGTTGAAGTAGTCTCTTTAGGAGTAGATGACTCTTTTAGAGTTTTGCCAAGAGAGAAAAAAGAGCAAATTCTTTATGTTGGTAGTATGAACGAGCGCAAAAATTTCACAGGTGTCATAAAAGCATTTTTATCTTTAGGGCGAGATGATGTGAAACTTATAATGGTTGGCAATTTTTCATCAAACTTCACTTTAGATGAGAAGACACAAAGTGTTTTACAAGAGGCAAAAGAGCATAGTTCAATAGAGTTTAGAACCAATGTCTCTAATGATGAGCTTGTAGAGCTTTACAATGAAGCAAAACTCTTTGTATTTCCATCCTTTTATGAAGGCTTTGGACTCCCTGTACTTGAAGCGATGGCTTGTGGTACTCCAGTAGTTACTTCAAATCTCTCCTCTTTGCCTGAAGTTGGAGGTGATGCAGTACTCTATTGTGATCCTTATAGTGTAGAAGATATTAAGCAAAAGATAGCGCAGGTTTTAGATAATGCTTCTTTACAAGAGCAGATGAGAGAGAAAGGGCTTGCAAGAGCCAAAGAGTTTAGCTGGGAAAAATCTGTACAGGAGCATATACGAGTTTTTGAAGAGGTTTTGAAGTAAGGTATCAATGATTATTTGTTATAATTCTTTATAGTTAAATGAAAAAACAATGAAGGTAGGGTAGTCATGCGACTCAAGAAAGAAGAGGTAAGGGTGCTCAAAGAGACGTTAAAAAAACTTTCTCATAATGCAAAAATTTATCTTTTTGGTAGTAGAATCGATGATAATAAAAGAGGTGGAGATATTGATATTTTGATCATATCTAAAGATTTTACTAAAAAGCATTTACGAAAACTACGCATAGAATTTTTTAAAAATTTTGGTGAACAAAAACTTGATATTATAGTAGATGATGGTCAAATGAGAGATCCTTTTGTTGCTATGATATATAAAAAGGCGATAAAACTATGATGAAGCAAAAACTATTGCAAGATTTTGAACTTTTAAAGAAACAACTTTTTTGGATAGAACTCTCTTATAATGAGTCTATTCAAATAGGGATAAAAGAGACATATTCTATAGAAGAGTTTGGTAAATTTGAAACTTTATGCAGTAGATATAGTAGAGGGATAGATTTTTTAATAAGAAAGATTTTTAGAACTATTGATGCATATGAGTTTGAAAATCAAGGAACATTGGTAGATGTATTTGATGAAGTTTTAGAATATACTCAAAAGCTTATTAAGATTATTGATAC
>Ga0256828_1001944_pt1 | contig 12636 bp, 8 predicted proteins | sample CV88metaG_FD_185993 | JGI IMG/M metagenome (GOLD analysis project Ga0256828, IMG submission 185993) | Hydrothermal vent microbial communities from East Pacific Rise, Pacific Ocean - CV88 | ecosystem: Environmental > Aquatic > Marine > Hydrothermal vents | place: Pacific Ocean: East Pacific Rise... | reverse complement strand
TTTTGGATCATAAGCTTATAGAATTTGTTGCCACTTTACCTGTATCTTATAAGGAGAATAAAAAGATACTCAAAGATATACTCTCTAAGTATATACCAATAGAGTTATTTGATAGAAAAAAGAGTGGATTTGGGATACCTATAAATGAGCTGTTAAGAGGAGAGTTAAAGTATCTTTTGGATAAGTATCTTTCAAAAGATAGATTGTTATCATATGGACTTTTTGATGTAGAGTATATCCTTGGATTAAAAAAACTGTTTTTAGATAAAAAGCTAGATGATAAAAAAATCTGGCTTTTACTTGTTTTTTCTATGTGGTATGAAAAAAATATGAGGGGATAGAGTGCAAAAAACATTATATATTTCAAGTTTAGGGATGAGTGAACCTTTGGGACAGTCTCAGGTTTTGGAGTATCTTAGAGATTTAAGTGATGATTTTGAAGTTTTTCTTTACTCTTTTGAAAAAGATATAACAGATACAACTCTCTTTTTTCTTCAAAGAGATATAAGTGCATCTGGTATCCAATGGTATTATCAACTTTATAGTAACAGATATGGAGTTTTTTCGACACTTTTTCAAATCATATCTAGTTATACTCAAATGAGTCGTATAGTTAAACAAAACAGTATCAGACTAATTCACGCTAGAAGTTTGGTTCCGACTTTGATAGCATTGATGTTGAAAAAAAGGTATGGTTTGAAAGTTGTGTTTGATATACGAGGATTTCAGGTAGATGAAAAGGCTGAAGTTGGGCGTATAAAAAAATCATCTTTGTTATATAAAATCCTAAAATGGTTGGAGCATTATGCATATAAACACTCAGATGCTATAGTAACTTTAACTTATACTTCCATAGCATATATAAGTGATTTTGTAGATAAAGACAAAATCACAGTCATACCCACATGTGCAAACAAAGAGTTGTTTAAAAGAGTTTCAAAAGAAAACAGAGATAAGTTTAAAAGTACACTTGGGTATAGGTTGCAAGATAAGATATTGCTTCATGTCGGAGCAGTATCAAATTGGTATGATTTTGATAGTGAGCTTAAGGTGGTATCACAACTTATGAAACAAAATGAGAGTTTACACTATCTTATCATCAACAAATCAGAGCATGATTTTATCTATAAAAAGGTAAAATCATTTGAGATTGATTTAGAGAGGCTCAAAGTGCTTGAAGTTGATTTTTATGATATATATAAGTATCTAAATATCGCTGATGCTTCTATATTTATCATAAAACCAACTTTTTCCAAAAAAGCTTCGGCTCCTACAAAATTTGCTGAAAATCTTGCTTGTGGTTTATACTCTATTACTAACAATGGTATTGGTGATATGGATATGTTTGTGAAACAAAACAGAAATATTGGTTACTCTTTTGAAATCGAAGAGATAGAAAAAAACTTAGATAAAATTGTCAAAGAGATTTTATATCAGTTAAATCAAAAAAAAGATTTACAAGAGTATGATGAAATGTATAATAAATTTTTTACCAAAGAGATAGCAATTGAAAGATATAAAGGTATCTATAAGGGGTTGTTAAAGTGAAATTGGCTGTTTTTGATGTGTGTGGTACTTTGTATGATTCCAATACGACATTTGATTTTTTAGCATTTGTATTTCAATATAACAAAAAGTATCTGATATTTCAAAGATTAAACAAAATGTTTTTGTTTAAAGCTGTAAATTATATATCTTATAGATATTTTCATTATGATATTGTACGTATCATAGCAACTTATTTTTTAAAAGGTAAAAGTGTAGATGAGATAGAAAATTTAGCTAGTAGATTTGTAGATGAGTATTTGGTAGATAAAAAGATACACTATGTACATAGCTTGTTGTCTAAGTATCAAGATAGAGGTTATAAGGTTGTTTTGTTTTCTGGTTCTTATGAGATCGTAGTCAAGCAGATAGCCAAAAAGTTAGGAGTTGATGCTTTTTATGCTTCCAAACTAAAACAAAAAGGTGCAGTTTTGAGTGGTGTTTATGACAAAGATATATTATTTGATAAAAAGAGTGTACTAAAAGAGGCTTATTGGGATGTTGAAGAGTTGATAGTTGTTAGTGATAATCGTACGGATTATCCTCTTTTTGAAATGGCTACAAAAGCTATCATAGTAGTAAAAACAGATAAAATGAGAAAGTATTGGCATAAAAGCAATTTAAACAATATGCAGATAGTAGGTTATAATGGATAGATATATATTACCAGCACAATATTTGATATACAGCAGATTAAAATCAAAGCTTGCTATACTCTCTTGGGTTGTGATTTATATGATACCTCTTTATAGTTATGTGTATATTTTTTGTAATGATAGATTTGGGATAGTTTTTGTACTTTTGATGTTGAGTTTTATGGCTTTTTACTCTTTATATGATTTGGGGTATATATATAATGATGTTTTTACAACACAAAAAGAAGAGTATCCAAATTTTCGGATAGACAAACAAGTTAGAATATTACTCCTTAAAGAGTATCCAAAGATAGTTTTATTTAAAATACTTTTGTTTGCAGGATTTGTATGGGTCGCATATCTGATAGCCAAATGGTATAATGTCTCAATATATTTGAGTCAATATATGATGATAGTTTTTTTAGTTGGCTTTTTTTTTGGATTGCATAATGTGATAAGAAACAGGTTCAATATTGTTACATTTGCTTTACTCTCTTGGTTCAAATATATAGCACCTCTGTTTTTGATTGTATCTTATGTTGATATAGGATTGTTTTTGTGGTTGTCTTTTTTGATTTTTCCTATGGTAAGAGTAATAGAACACGCTACTAAAACCAAATATGGATTGACTAAATGGCAAAAAATTATAAGATCACATGATGCTTTTAGGGTAAAGTACTATTTGGTTTTAACCATTGTGTGTATAATACTGGCATTTAAACAGGTCGAGTATAGTTATTTTTTATTGGGGTTGGCTATATACTTTTTTGTCTATAGGGTATTGATATATCTGATGATACATTTTAAATTTTATAAAAGGAAAGCTTGATTATGTTTGTGTATTGGATGATATATTTTATGCTTGTATTTTTAACACTGTTCAATACTCGAAAATCATCAAAAAATATATGGCAGTGGTTTATAGTAGGTGTTGTTTTTGTTGTTGTGATTGGATTTAGAGATGAGGTTGGATGTGATTGGTTTTCTTATGTACGCCATTATCAATCAACATTGGGTTTGACTTTGTCACAAGTTTTGATAGAACAAAAAGATATAGCACATGCTTTTATCAACTGGATTATGGGGCAGTATGATGGGGGGATATACAGTGTCAATTTTATATATGCTTTGATTTTTGTTATAGGATTGCTTAGATTTGCCAGAGCTCAGATTGAACCTTGGTTGGTTGTTAGTGTAGCTGTTCCGTATATGATTATCGTTGTTGTTATGGGATACTCCAGACAGGGGGTGGCTTTGGGTCTTTTTATGTTGGCTATTACATATTTGCAACAAAAAAACTTCAAAGCTTATATCTTTTGGGTATTGATAGCAGCACTTTTTCATAAAACAGCCATAGTATTGCTTCCTTTTGGACTTTTTTTGTCAAACCATGGTATGAAGTTGCGTTTATTGATACTGATGCCTGTGTTTTATGGTGGATGGGATTTGTTGTTGGCTCAACAGCAAGAACAGTTGTGGGATACATATATATCTGTACAGATGCACTCTTCTGGAGCCAAGATTCGAGTATTGATGAATTTTATCCCTGCTATATTGTTCTTTGTATATAGAAAAAAATGGAAGAGATATTTTGATGATTATCCTTTTTGGTTTTGGGTATCTGTATCTTCTATAGTGTTACTGTTTGTTGTTGGATTTGCAACTACTGCTGTAGATAGGATTTCTCTTTATTTGATACCATTGCAGTTGATAGTTTATAGTAGATTGCCTTTTTTGATGCAACAGAGTGTACCTTACAATCTAGTTAAACTGTTTATTTTGCTTTTTTATACTGCAGTTTTGTTTGTATGGCTTAACTTTGCTACACACGCTAGTTGTTGGTTGCCTTATCATAATGTCTTGTTGGGAGATATAGTATAGTGAAGAAAAGAGTTGTGATAGTTGTCAATACTGCTTGGAATGTATATAATTTTAGACTTGGACTTATAAAATCTTTGCAAAAAAGTGGATATGAAGTATCTGTGATTGCTCCTAAGGATATGTATGTAGAAAAGTTATTGGAGTATAAAATCAAACATTATAATGTTGAGATGGATAACAAAGGAAGCAATGTTTTAAAAGATATAGGTTTGATATTACAGTATTATAAAATTTTAAAAACTATAAAACCAGATATTATCTTGTCATATACGATAAAACCAAACATATATACATCGTTTGTATCAAAGATATTGGATATACCTGTTGTTTGTAATGTTTCAGGACTTGGTAGTGCATTTGTAAGTCAGACTTTCGTATCACATATAGTAAAGTTTTTATACAAAGTGGCTTTTTTGTTTGCAAACAGGGTTTTTTTCCAAAATATATCTGATCAACAATTTTTTATAAGCCATAAACTTGTTGATAAAAATGTATCACAACTTATAGCAGGAAGTGGTATAGATACTGCATTATATCAGCCAACCAGTATCAAGCAGTCTTTAAAACCAAAGTTTATAATGGTAGCTAGACTTATCAAAGACAAAGGGGTATTGGAGTATATCGAGGCTGCTAAAGTAATCAAAAGTAAGTATAAAGATATAGAGTTTGCACTGCTTGGAGATTTTTATTTTGATAATCCAACATCTATAACACACCAAGAGGTTCAAAAATGGTGTGATGATGGTATCATTGAGTATCTTGGTGTGAGTGATAATGTCAAAGATATTGTACAAGAGTATGATTGTGTGGTTTTGCCAAGCTATAGGGAGGGTCTTTCTAGAGTTTTATTGGAGGCTGCAAGTATGTCAAAGCCTATAGTAACTACAGATATAGCAGGTTGTAAAGAGGTTGTAGAAGATGGTGTTAATGGCTTTTTGTGTAAAGTCAAAGATGTAGAGTCGTTGGTGGAGGCTTTGGAGAAAATGATAAAACTTTCGACTACCCAAAGAGAAGAAATGGGTTTAAAAGGAAGAGAAAAAGTTATCAAAGAGTTTTCTGAAGATTTGGTTATAGATGCATATTTTGAAGTTATCAGTGAGTTGTTGGATGGATAAAAAGATAAGGGTTTTGCATCTTATATCAGGACTTGGTTATGGTGGTGCTGAGAGATTTATACATGATCTCTCTTTTGAGTTTAAATCAACTAAGTATATAGATAATCATATAGTAGCTATCTCCAAACAGGATCAAATGTTAAAGATATTTGAACAAAATGGTATCAATGTAAAAGTGTTGTATAAAGATAAAAGATTGGTAGATATAGTATCTGCTGTAATGGAGTTAAAAGAGTATATAGATAAATACCACATAAACATCATACACGCACACATGACACATGCATTGATAGTGGCATCGTGTATCAAAGTTTTGAATGATATACCTATAGTCTTTACACCACACTCTTATCGTATAGGTGGTTTAAGAAGAAATCTACTTGTATGGTTACTAAAACCTTTTCGTAAGCTAGATATACTTTTTGCAGATGATATGAAAAGATATTTTCATAAATCTTCATACAAAGTAGTAGCCAATGGTATAGATATGAAGCGTTTTGAGATGGTATCGGTACCAAAATATGACAAGTTTACTTTTGTAGCGATAGGAAATCTCAAAAAAGCCAAAAATTATCAGTTGTTACTTAAAAGTGTATATCAACTCAAAGAGAAATTTGATTTTCAAGTATTGATTATAGGGGATGGTGAACAAAAAGAAGAGCTTGAAGAGTATGTTATGAAGTATAAGTTGAGTGAGTATGTCAAGTTTGAAGGTACTCAAAGTGATGTATCTAGATACTTGGCATCATCTCATGCTTTGGTATTGTCCTCACTATGGGAAGGTATGCCTATATCCATACTAGAAGCAGGTGCTATGTGTATCCCTGTTATATCTACAAATGTAGGTTCTATATCTTCTATACTCGATACCAATACAGGTTATCTAGTAGATAATCCAGACTCTTTTGCACGATATATGCAACATCTGTATCTAAACTATGATGAAGCTAAAACAAAAGCAAAAAATCTATATAAAACCATCAAATATCACTACAATATCTCAAATATATCTTCTATATACAAAGAGATATATCAAAAACTTTTAAAATAGCAAAAAATTATCTGTTTTATTCTTCCTATTTGTCAAATATTATAAATATGTTGTTTTCTTTGGCTAGGATTTTATGATTAAATCATATAAGAGGAAGAGATGTATAAGATAGTATATGTATTGATTTGTTGTTTTGTATTTGTATATGGTGGCAATAAAGAACTTTCAAGAGCTAAGGTTCCGGTAACACCCATAATCCCAAAAAATCAAAATAGTTTTTATGTAGGGATAGGAAGTGGATATATGAGCTTGAAGGATAGTTATACAAAAGAAGTATTTGATACCTATCCTGTTATCTATAGTATCGGTTATCGATATGGTAACTATATAGCTATAGAAGCCAGATATATCAGAAGTGTGAAAGTCAGATATGACGGAGGTCATACTGTATCAGTTGATAATGATGATTTTCCTACTGTTTTTGAAAATAAAGCATTGTATCTCAAACCAATTTACCCTATAAATGATCAGTTTGAAGTTTATGCACTTTTGGGATATGCAGAGGTATCTTTAAGTGATATAAAAAATGCTGACCGTAGAGAGAGTAGTTGTCAGTTTGGTGTTGGTATGTTGTATCAGGTAACAGACTCTATAGATATATTTGTTGATTATGTATCGTTATATGATGATAAAGGTTTTGATGGTAGAGCGATGAATAGGGATATAGTAAGTGATGTGTATGTATTGGGAGTTAGTTATGCATTTTAAGTATATAAAGTATATATCGTTTGTATTGTTAAGTGTATGGATTGTTGGTTGTGGCAGTTTAGGTGGTGGAGAGAGTTCAGATGATACTTTGTTGGATGATAACAGACCACCTGTAGCGTACAATCAAGAGTTTAGTGTCTCTAACAGTGTCGTAAATCAAGATAGCAGGTTACATATTTTGTTGGAAGCACATGATGCTGATGGGGACAAGTTGAGTTATCATATCATCCAAAAACCAAAACATGGGAGATTGGAAGGAGAAGTCCCTATGTTGTATTATATCCCAGATAGTGGATATGTGGGACAAGACCAGTTTGTATTTGAAGTATATGATGGTTATAGTTATGATAGAGGTGTTATAAAGATAGATATTTTAAAAGTTAACAGACCACCGGAAGCTATAGATGACAACTTGTCAGTTGAAGAACAAAAAGCGATTGCTATAGATGTGTTAAATAACGATACAGATATAGATACCAATAGCTCTTTTTTACATATCGTTTCTGTAACACAACCACATGCAGGAAAAGTTTCATTTGATAAGAAACATATATATTATGTCTCAGATGACAGTATAGAAACTCAAGATGTTTTTGGTTATGTAATGGCTGATGAGTATAATGCTACTAGCAGAGCCAATGTTTATATCAATATCATAAGAGATAATCACTCTCCAGTAGCATATTCGCAAGATGTGACAGTCGTAGAAGATACTTCTGTATCTATAGAATTAAATGCTTCTGATATAGATGGAGATGTTTTGTCTTATCATTTGGCATATAGTAGATATATACCATCACACGGAGTTGTATCTGGCATAGCCCCTCATTTGGTATATACTCCAGAGCATAATTTCAATGGAGATGACTATATCTCTTTTTATGTGGATGATGGTAATCAAACTTCACAAGTAGCTGTAGTCAATATAAAAGTAGTTCCTGTCAATGATGCTCCTATAGCAAATGCAGGAGATGACAAGCAAGGTGTTACAGGTGATAGTTTTGTATTAGATGGAAGTAAAAGTTATGATATAGATGGAGAGATAGTATCGTATGAATGGATAGAGAGTAATCAAACTATCTCTACACAACCAATTTTTAGTAAGCTTTTTACTACAGAGGGAGTGCATCGTATATCTTTAAGAGTTACAGATGATAAGAATGCTACAGGTATGGATGAAGTGGTAGTAGATATAAGTTTATGCAACCAAGGGTGTATCCATCCTGACCCTACTCAAACAGTACCGTTTCAATAAGGATAAAAGATGTTGAAGAAAATATTTTTGATTATAACTGCTGTGATCTCTTTCTCACAGCATATATCTGGTGATGATTATTATAACTATGGGCAGTGGAAGTTTTCTGGCAATAGTATAGGTGGTTTTATAGATAAAAATGGAAAACTTGGTGAGGCAGGGAAAGAATATGTCTTATATGTATATGGTAATACAGGATATATCTATAGAGTTGATACAGAAGGTGATCCTCAAATGCATCCTAACAATCCTGATTCTACAGGAGAAATATCAAAAAGAACTTTTACTTTTATAAGTAGCCATAAAATACCTAATGCTAGACTGGGAACAAATGCATTTTTCGTAGATGATACAGGTATCTACTATGGACCTTGTGGAGGTACATATAGGTGGGACTTTAACTGGAAAAATGAAACAAAGATTATAGATAGTAGTTTTTGTGGAGAAACTTTTGCAGGGAATCCCAGAACTGGTGATTTTTGGGCAGGAATTGGAAGTAGAAGGTTATATAAATGGAATGGCTCTCGATGGACTTATCAGTTTACCTATCCAAACCTTGGAGGAAGTCATCATGATGGTATGACTATAGCAAATGATATATTGTTTGTTTCTGATATGACATCTGATTATATAGCAACATATAAATTAGATAAAAATGGCAATGTTATAAACAAAAGTGAACCAGATCATATATATAAATATACAGCTTCACCTTATGTTGAAAATATGGGATTTGGTCCCAATAACCATATTTGGATTACCTCAGGAGGTGTGATATATGAGATAGGAGGAGGTAAACTTCAAGAGCAGTTGGCTTCTTGTACGCAGGGGCTTACTATCTCTGATAAGTGGGAGATGCTTTCTTCGCGATGTGATATTAAAAATGCTACAGGGTTTAGTGATGCTGTTATCTTAAAAATGGTAGGAGATCATCTAGTTGCTATAACTACTGATGAAGATGTCAAATCATACTATGAATCTCTTGGTTATGAGACAAACTCATCTTTGGAACTTTCTCGTGGAGAAGGTTTTTGGATCAAAGCCAAAACAGATGGTATCCGTCACGCACTCAATGGTGTAGAAGATAGTGTAAGCATACACCTCAAAAAAGATACTACTAGATTTATAGGTTTGCCTGATTGGCATAGTCTGGATCTCGATGAGACATTTGGAGACAAACCTGTCAAAGAGGTAAGATACTGGGATAGCAACACAAGCAGTTGGAGACGGTGGCAAAAGAACCACTATGATACTAATCTCACTCAGATAGTAGATGGACATGGGTTTTATATATGTGTGAGTGATGACTTTGATATATCTTTGCCAAATCTTGCACCAGTTGTTAGGATAGTAGGTGAGTTAAATGCTACTATAGGAGAGATGGTTGTATTAGACAGCTCTAAAAGCTTTGATAGAGATGGAGAGGTGGTATCTTATGTATGGAAAGAGGGCAACAGTACTTTATCTACTGATAAGGTATTAAAAAAAGATGATTTTTCTTTAGGGTGGCATAAAGTTATCTTGACTCTTGAAGATGATGATGGTGCTACTAACAGTAAAGAAGTGGTATTGCATATAACCAAACCAAACATATTGCCAAGTATAGATTTGGGAGATGACATCAATATAACTTACAAAGAACAGAGAGTTATATATCCAAATGTGAGTGACAGTGATGGTTATATACTCTCTTATGAGTGGAGTATAGATGGCAAATTGATAGCTAGTAGTCAGTATCTTGCTCTTGATGATTTTGAAGTTGGTGATTATAATATAACATTGAAAGTAACAGACAATGATTTGGGTGTTGCTGAAGATAGTGTTATGTTAAAAGTCAATCCTATACCAGATACTACTCCACCAGTTATTACTATCTTGGGAGAAAATCCAAAGGTTATCAATATCGATGAAAAGTATATAGACCAAGGGGCAGTTGCGATAGATGATAGAGATAAAAATGTCTCTGTTCGTAGTGAGATAAATGTAGATACTACTAAAGTAGGAGAGTATTATGTGGATTATTTTGCACAGGACAAAGCAGGTAATCAAGCTAGAAAAACCAGAATTGTACAGGTGCAAAATCCAGTTTCCAATGAGATCCCTACTGTAGATTTAGGAGAAGATAAAACGGTATTGGAAGGAGATAGTGTTTATCTTTATGCCAAAGCAAGTGATACAGATGGATATATCCAAAGTTATATCTGGCAAGGTTTTGGAGATATAACAACAAATGGAGCACATGCAAAGATCAGTAATCTAAAAGCCGGTTTATATACGATAACAGTATCAGTAGAAGATAACAAACATGCCAAAGCAAGTGACAGTATATCTTTGAGAGTATTGTCAAAATCAGATATAGATGATAAAGCACCAGTTATAACTATACAAGGAGATAATCCTGCTATCTTAAAAGTAGGAGAGAGTTATATAGATGCTGGAGCTACAGCATGGGATGATGTGGATGGTAATCTAAGCGTAGGAGTAGAGTACAATATCTCTACTTCCAAAGCAGGTACATATCTAGTCAAGTATAGTGCAAAAGACAGTAGTGGTAATGAGGCTATAGCATATCGAAGTGTACTTATAAAAGAAGATAATCCAGATAGTAGTGATGGTTCAAATAATAATGAAGAACAAAACAGTACAGATAGACAAGATGACAAAGCTCCTCTTATAAACCTGTTGGGTGACAACCCTTATACAGTATGGCTAAATCAACACTACAATGAACCAGGTGTAGTAGTCATAGATGACAAAGATGGTGTTTTGGGATATAGCTATCAGACAAACTTGGATATTTCAAAGCTTGGATCATACCAGATGCTATATACAGCAGTTGACAGTGCAGGTAACGAATCCAATGCTACAAGAAAAATCTATGTTAAAGATAGCTCAAAAAACTATCCTCCTGTAGCCAATACAGAAGAAGAGATAAAAAGCAGTATCAATGAAAGTATCACCCTTGATGGTTCACAAAGTTATGATATAGATGGAGATATAGTATCTTATGAATGGATAGAAGATGCTCAGGTTATATCTCATAATGCAAAAGTTACAATCTCAAAAGATAAGTTTGGGCTGTATAGATATACACTAAGAGTTACAGATAATGATGGTCTAGAAGATAGTAAGAGTGTTGTAGTGCGTGTTATGGATCCTTCTGATACTACTTCACCAGAAGTAGATATAGAGTCATCTATGGAAGACAGTATAGTCAAACTCAAAAAAGATATAGTAGGAAGTATATATGATGAGCATTTGGACTATTATGCTATAGAGGTATCACCTGTAGGTAAAGATGAGTATGTAGAGATAGCTAGAGGTTACAACAATATACAAGATGGAGTATTGGGTACTATCGATGCTACAGTGATGAGTAATGGTATCTATGATGTCAGAGTGAGTGTGTATGATAAAAATGGAGCCAAAAGTGAAGCTTACAGTAGAGTCATCATAGATGGTAAAGCAAAGATAGGTAATTTTTCATTTACTGTTACAGATTTGAATTTGCAAGTAGGAGGGATACCTGTACAGGTCAATCGTACATACTCTACACTAAAACGGTTTGAGAAAGGTGATTTTACTTATGGATGGAGTATAGATTATCAGAATGTCAAAGTAGAAGAGAACATAGTTCCTGGAGAAGAGTGGCGTTTGGTTGATGATCCCAATACAATTTTAGTAGCTATAGGTTACTGTTTCAAACCCAAAAAAGATCATCTAGTAAACATATCTTTGCCTGATGGTACTACTGAAAGATTTAAGTTTCAGTTTGCCAAAGAGTGTGATCACTATTTTCCAAATCATTTTTATGATGCACCTATCTTAAAAACACTTGGAGGCAGTACAGCCAAACTGGAGACTGTTGATGCTTCAGATGTTGTGATGATGAACGATTATGGTCAATTGATCGATGGACATACTTTAGAAGTTTATAATCCATCTTTGTATCGGTTGACATTGGCAAATGGTATGGTTTATCATATATCACAAAAAGATGGTATATATCGTATCGTTGATATGCACGGTGATGAGTTGGTATATACCAAAGACGGTATAAAAAGCAGTAGATTAAAAGAAGATGCTTTGCATTTCACAAGAGACAGCCAAGGTCGTATCATCAAGATAAGTGATCTTAGTGGAAGAAGTGTAGAGTACCACTATGACAGCTATGAAAATATGGATAGTGTCATAGATCAAGGTGGAGCTAAAACAACTTACACTTACCAAGATGGACACTTGCTAGAAGAGTATGTAGATCCAAGTGGATTGAGAGTAGCTAAAAATATCTATGATGAGAGTGGCAGACTTATCAAAACTATAGATGCTGATGGTAATGAAGTAGAGTTTACTCACGATATAGATGGTAAAGAAGAGGTAGTTACAGATAGATTAGGTAGAGTAAGCCTGTATGTCTATGATGAAAATGGCAATGTAGTTAGCCAA
>Ga0256828_1001943_pt1 | contig 12638 bp, 14 predicted proteins | sample CV88metaG_FD_185993 | JGI IMG/M metagenome (GOLD analysis project Ga0256828, IMG submission 185993) | Hydrothermal vent microbial communities from East Pacific Rise, Pacific Ocean - CV88 | ecosystem: Environmental > Aquatic > Marine > Hydrothermal vents | place: Pacific Ocean: East Pacific Rise... | reverse complement strand
AGGTGTAGTAGGCATATTGGCACCTTCAGCTATGAGTTTGACATCATTTTCTATGAGTTTCTGTGCACACTCTTCACCCAGTTCATTTTGGGTAGCACAAGGAAAAGCAGCAAAACAAGGTATTTCCCAGACATAATTGCTCCCATCTTCATAAGTCTCTTTTTTTACGTAAGTAGCACTTTTCTTTTCAATAGCATAATATTCAAGAGATGCTCTTCTTTCAAGCTTTATTTTTTTAAGAAGTTCCAAATCTATACCGTTACTGTCATGGATCGCTCCTCTGGAATCAGAGCAGGTGACCGGTACAGCACCTATTTCATAAAGTTTCTCTATGGCATGTATAGCAACATTTCCACTGCCGCTGATGGTACAGATCTTACCTTTGAGTGTTTCATTTTGATCTTCAAGAAGGGTTTGTGTAAAGTAAATCAGTCCGTATCCTGTAGCAGAGGTGCGTCCTTGGCTTCCCCCAAGAGAGAGAGGCTTGGAGGTAATAATGCTGTCATAAGTATTTGTCAGTATTTTGTATTGTCCAAAGAGATAACCTACTTCCCGTTCTCCAACACCGATATCGCCGCCTAATATATCGATATCTGAACCTACTGAGTTATAAAAAGCTGTCATAAAAGCTTGGCAGAACTTCATGATCTCTTTATCGCTTTTGCCTTTAGGATCAAAATCTGAACCGCCTTTTGCACCACCTATATGCAGTCCGGTAATGGCATTTTTAAAGATCTGTTCAAAAGCAAGGAATTTCAGGATATCCGAGTTGACAGAAGGGTGAAAACGTACACCGCCTTTGTAGGGACCAAGGGCATTGTTGAACTGGATACGGTATCCGTTGTTGACCTGGGTTTGATTATTGTCATTGAGCCACTCAATTTTAAAACGTATCTCTTTGTTTGGGTAGATCACACGTTGAATGATCTGGTGATCCAGATATTCAGGGTGTTGTGCAATAAGCGGTTTGATAGAGAGCAAAACCTCTTGGAGGGCTTGAAAAAAATTGGTGTCGTCTTGACAGTTGCTGGATTTTGCCACTTTCATAGCTTGTTCGATATAGTTCATCTGTACCTCTTTATTTTCTTTGTTTACGAATCATTATATTGCAAATTTCTTAGCTAAGGAGTAAAAATATGACAATATGACATATTTTTGTACTTTTTGAAAAAATTAGTGCATGATGTCATTATGAATGCGAAAACAAATAGTGGTATACCACCAAAGATAAAACAAAAACCGAAAAAAGAGATAATTGTAAACAGATTGACCTGTGCTACACTTGAAGGTGTCAATGCGAAGGTTATAGAAGTGGAGGCTACATTTACAAAAGGACTTCCCGGGTTTTCTGTGGTCGGTTTGGCATCCAATGATATACAAGAGGCAAAAGAGCGTGTTAAGTCGGCTCTGCTTACCAATGAATTTGTATTTCCTCCACTGAAAATAACGGTGAATCTTTCACCCAGTGATATCAAAAAAAACGGAACCCACTTTGATTTGCCTTTGGCACTGCTTGTGGCACTCAACAAAAAGAGTTTCGAAGAGGAAGGGCTTTTTGTGTTTGGTGAGTTGGGGTTGGATGGACGGGTAAAAAGTTCTTCATTGCTTTTTCCTCTTATCCTTTCACTCAAAGAACAGGCAGTTATCAAAAGAGCTATTGTACCCAAAGAAGCCATAGCCTATTTAAGTCATATCTCAGGGGTGGAGTTCATTGCAGTAGAAACACTTAAAGAAGCCATAGAATTGCTGAAAAAAGGTGAATTTAAAGCCAATGTGAAAAAATTTTCGTATGATGCAAAACTGTTTTCTATTGACAGAACCACTTACTATTATGAAGAGAAGTACGAGAATGATTTTAAAGATGTTAAAGGGCAAATAATTGCAAAACGTGCAGCAGTGATCGCTGCTGCAGGCATGCATAACTTTTTTATGGAAGGTAACCCCGGCTGCGGTAAGAGTATGATCGCCAAAAGGATCAAAGATATACTCCCGCCTCTGTTTGAGGAGGAGTTACTCTCTATTGCAAAACATCAGTTCCTGGATGGGCAAAACCCGGATTTTAAAGCGATACGTCCTATGCGTTCTCCACATCATACGGCAACTTCTGCATCTATCTTTGGAGGCGGTTCCGGTCAGGCTCGTATAGGTGAAGTAGCGCTTGCACATAAAGGGATACTCTTCTTTGATGAGATCCCTCATTTTAGTAAAAATATACTTGAAGCGATGAGAGAGCCCTTACAGGACAAAAAAGTGCATATTGCCCGTGTCAATGCCAAAATAGAGTATGAAGCAGATATTATGTTCATTGCTGCCCAGAACCCATGTCCCTGTGGGAATCTTCTTTCTAAAACAAAATCATGTAGATGTTCGGAAGTAGAGATCAAACGCTATCAAAACAGGCTTTCTGATCCATTTTTAGATCGTATAGACCTCTTTGTAGTAATGCAGGAGGTTAGCAGTAGTGACAGGGCTGATGTGACTTCAAAGGCGATGCATCAGGCAGTTATTGAAGCATTTAAAATGCAAAAGAGAAGAGGACAGACAAGACTTAACGGGAAACTTACTGAAGATGAGATAGAAACTTACTGCTGCTTAAACGAAGATGCACAAAAGATATTAGAGGGTGCCATAAGCAAATTCGGGCTGTCACATAGAAGTATTGCTTCAGTGAAAAAAGTAGGACGTACGATTGCTGATCTGAACGGAAATGAGAAGATAGAGAAAAAAGATATACTCGAAGCGTTGAGTTATAGACGGAGAAAATAAACCGGGTGAATTCACCCGGTTTAGATAAGAGAGTTTAAGCTCCTACAATCACTTTGGTCACAACAAATCCACCAATTACAAGCCACAAGAACATTCCTGTAGCCGTATAGATGGGTGCAAGTCCCAACCCTTTGAATTTGGAGAAGATCGTTCCCATACCAAGAGCGGTCATTGCCATGGTAAGCAGGAAAGTATCGATCTGATTAATAATGTCAACATATTGTTGAGGGATCAAATGGAATGAATTGAATCCTGCAACCATGATAAAATATACTGCAAACCACGGAATGACCAGTTTGGTTTTTTCATTTCTGCTTCCCCCCTCTTTTTTAGCTGCCCATGCAAGGTAGAGCCCAAGCACAATAAGCATAGGAGCGATCATGATGACCCGGGTCATCTTCACGATCACTGCTGCATCGGCCATCTCTTTAGGACTGCCGGGAACAGAAGCAGGAACCGCAACCACTTGTGCCACTTCGTGGATGGTTCCTCCCACATAAATACCAAAGGTACGTGGATCCATATGTAAAAACCCTGTAGCCTGTTCAATAAATGCTGTATAGAGAACAGGATAGAGGAACATTGAGATCGTTCCGAAAAGTACAACCATGGAAACAGCAATAGCAGTCTTATACTCTTCGGCTTTAAGTACAGGTTCTGTTGCCAGGACTGCAGCAGCTCCACAGACAGCTGCTCCGGATGCAGTAAGTATGGAAGTGTCTTTTTCCATACCGAATATTTTATGCCCCAACCATGAACCTAAGATCAATGTACTTGTCAGCATGATCAGTGAAACAAGGAATCCATCCATCCCTACTGCAGCGATCTGTTGGAAGGTAATTCTAAATCCATAGATCACGATAGCAAAACGTAAGATCTTTTTTCCTGAGAAAGTAATACCGCTCTGCCACTCTTTAGGCATTTTGTTATGTAAAGTATTGGCATAGAAAATACCCATGACAATACCGATGACCAGGGGAGAAAGACCAAGTGCTTTAATAGGTCCGAGACCTGCAATAAATGTAGCTGCGGCAGCAAAAATAGCTACAAACAGAATACCGCTTAGGGTACCTGCACGATTTTGGGGTGAAAAAGCCATATTCTTCCTTTTAGTTCAAAATTATTGATAACATTTTTGAAATTCTACTATAATTTTGATATAATAAGAAATCAATTAAATTAAAAACAATAATAAATTCTATAGAAGAGGATACCATGAAATTAACCTTAAGGCAAATGCAGATCTTTTTGAATGTGGTCTCATCGGGGCATTTAACCAATGTAGCAAAAGAGATGAAGTTGAGTCAATCGGCAATATCTATGTCCATTAAAGAGTTAGAAAATATTTTGGGAAGACCTGTATTTGACAGGATCAATAAAAAGTTGGTACTTAATGAAGTAGGACGTGCTTTCTACAAAGAGATAGACCCTATTTATAAAAAACTTGCAGACATTGAATATGAATTTAAGAATTCAGAAAATAAAGGAATGATCCGTGTAGGTGCAAGTACAACGATTGTGGATTATCTGATGCCTTCGATCATTTGCAGCTATATGAGCTCTTATCCTGATGTAAAGATCACGCTTAAAGAGGGTAATACCAAAGAGATCACACAGATGATCCAGGAGGGAAGTATTGATGTCGGTTTTGTTGAAGGGTTTGTTTCCGGATCAGATATTATTAAGGAGAAGATAGGAGTAGATGAACTGGTGGTCGTTACTTCTGATAAAGATCTATGTCAAACATGTTACATAGATGAATTGGCAGAGAAGAGATGGGTACTCAGGGAAGAAGGTTCCGGAACAAGAGAAGTATTTTTGGATTATATCAAAGAGAAGGTGGATAATCTGAATATCTTCTTTGAACTAGGGCATACTGAATCCATTAAAAGTATTTTAATGAATCGTGAGTGCTTGACCTGTATTTCAAAAATCTCTGTAGCCAATGAGATCAAAGAGGGCAAACTGTTTCAAGTAGATGTGAAGAACTTTGAGTGCAAAAGGGACTTTTTGATGATCTACCATAAAGACAAATACCATAGTACACTCTTTGAAAAATTCCTCTTCTTTTCTAAAAAGCTGATGATGCAAATGCTTGAGAGCGAAAATAAAATAAGTTTTAAGGCGAAATGAGTTTTAAAGCATTCTCATACTCATGGGGATGATTTAAGTTAATGAATGCAGCACTGTCTTCAAAGGCAATGAATCGGGTATCTGCAATTTTTAGCAGATTATTCAGCTTATGATCTTCTTCTTCCAAATGCTTTTTTGCCAAAGGTAGGATACTCCTTCTATATATCCCGCAAAGCGGTTCAACACCATGTGGACTTTTTGCGATGACAGCATCATACTTCTTATCCTGATCCAGCAGTCCTTCTATCACTTTTTCATTTACAAAGGGGGCATCGATACTCAGTATGAAAATCTCATTGACAGGAAGTGATTCAAAAACTGAAATTAGTCCTATCAAAGGAGAACTTTGGAGATAGTTATCTGTAATAACAGGGGTGTTGAAATCAAATTTATCCTCTTTTGCAGAGAGGTAGACTTTTTTGAAAAGTTTGCTTAGTCTGCTGTACTGGAATTCACTCAGGGTAGGATAGCCGGCAAAAGGAAGCAGGGCTTTGTCTTGTCCCATACGGGAGCTTTTGCCTCCGGCAAAAAGTACAGCAGGAATATCATACTTCATGGTAAACCTCTTTTTTGCGTCGTTGATGCAACAAGAGTACCATAAATGCCATAAAGGTAATGAGAGACTCTATGAGGAACATATGCTCTCCGTAGATCTGCCCGGAGAGCATAGCCCCAACAGAGCCTCCCAGTCCAAAAGCAATTCCCAGAAAAAATTGCTGAGCAAGTTTTTTTTGGGTATAGAGTGAAAAAACGTAAGTGATCGCTGAAGTATGATAGAGAGCAAAACTGACCGCATGCAGAGATTGGGAAGCAAAGGTAAGTGTCACAGAATCAGGGAAGAGATAAAGTATCAACCAACGCAATACCGTGACCAGTGTAGCAAACTGTAAAATATGGAGTAGATTTCTTTGCAGCAGAGGTCCTTGAAAATAGAGCATGACTACTTCACAGATCACACCGAAGCTCCACATCCAAGAGGTCATTTCAAGAGATATACCGTGAGAAGTCTCATAAATGGTAAAAAAGTTATAAAAACCGCCGAAACCTACCTGCATAAGAAAAACAGAGAGCCAAAACGCCCAATATTTTGAAAGAGAAAAGCTGCTGTCTTCCTCTGCTATTTTGTGGGAAGGTATATCATACTGAATGAGTAGCGTACCGAATAGAGAAGTTAAAAATGCCATTACACTTAAATAGTAAAGTGCTTCATAGGGAACGGTAAGTACTTTACCCAGCCATAGAGCGATACTCATAAAGCCTAATGACCCCCAAAGCCGTACTTTGCCATAGTGGTTTTTGGGCAAAGTTGCAAGGGCAATGGTCTCTACATAAGGCAGAGAGACACCTACTGTTGCACCAAAAAGAAGATTGGTGGACAGATAGAACCAAAAACTGTGAACAGTACCTAAAAAAATAAGTGTTGCTACAAAAGAGAATAGCAGGGAAAGCAGATATATCCTGGGAGTAAGTGCTATATAATGGCGAAAGACAAAAGGAAGCAGAAAACGCATGAACGGTGCAGCAGCATAGATGATACCGACTTCAACAGTGGAGTACCCCAGCTCAAGCAGGACTTTGGGCATGAATATAACATACACACCTACCAGTGCAAAATAAAAAAAATAATATGCTCCCAATAAAGGAGAGAGCAGCGTTTGTTGTTGTTTCATTTATAGAAGTATCACTTTTTGACCACAACAGCAGTACCACTCAATAGGTCATGCAGTGCTTTATGATCTTTTCTGAAAAACATCAGTATCCAGCCAAAAAAGGTGAATAAAGAGAGTATGGCAGAGAGATTTCTGAACACTATAATGAAAAGGGAAGGCTTTTCTCCGGTAGTTTCATCCACAAGAGTAAGATCATAGGCACGGTAACCGGGAGTTTGTCCTGTTTTGAACATAAAAGCAGTTTGTACGATAACTAACGGTAGCAGAATGTAAAACCATCCTAATGCTTTATGTGCAGCAAAACCCTCACGTCCTCCCATCACCAGATAGAAAACAATATACATAATAGGCATTACAAGCATAAATGAATCAGTAAGAAAAGCTTTTACTTTACTTCCTGTAGAGGCATAATCTCTTTTGTTTTGAGGGGTATTCTTTTTGCTTTGCGGTGCTTCCGTCTTTCCCTGTTTTACATCACGAAAACGTTTTTTTCGAGGAGCATTTCCTTTGGAATCGTTATTCACTAATTTTGCCATTTATTTTAATCCTTGTGTCATAGTGAAGATAGGCAGTAGCATAGCTGAAACGATCACACCGACAACCACTCCGATAAATAGCATCATGAAAGGCTCAAGCAGTCCAAGCAGCAGTTTGAGTTTGTCTTCATTCTCTTCGGCATAGAGGTGTGAGATGTTATCAAGAACGTGCCCTACTTCACTCGACTCTTCACCCAGTGCCAATGACTGCATAAAATTACGTTTGAGTTTGACACCTTTGGTAAGCTGCAGTGCATTGGAGAGTTTGTTCCCTTCAAGTACTTTGGTTGATGCCTGCTCGAAAAGTTCAATGAGTTTATAGTTCCCAAAAGAGGCAACAGAGAGTTTCACTGCCTGTGCATAGGCAACACCGCTGCCGAGCATGAGAGAGAGAATATAGGAGAATCTTCCCAGTTCATGGTTTTGGATAAGTGCACCAAGCACAGGTACTTTAAGCAGCCAGCCGTCTATAAGTTTGTGAAAAGAGTCTATTTTGGAGTAAGCCAGTTTAAAAAGTATGATAAAAACGACTATCCCTACAATAAGGTGAATATAGTAGGTGGTTAAAAAATCACTGATACCCAATACAAACTGTGTAATAGGCGGAAGTTCCTGATCTGTATCTTCAAAGATCTCTGTGATTTTAGGTACAACGAAGGCAATGAGAAAAGAGGTCATTGCAATGGCAACGGTAAAGATGATAGCCGGGTAGACCATGGCACCCTTAACCTGCTTTTTGACTTTGTTCTGTGCAGAGAAGAAGTTCCCCATATTGGTAAGTACCTCTACCATTTTCCCACTTTGACCTGCAATGTTGAGACTTTGTACAAAAAACTCAGGCAGAGCGTAGACTTTTTGTGTATTCAGTGCATGGTAGAGAGATTTTCCTTCATCTATCATCGTCTTGATGGAGTTGAGGAAAGAGACATATTTCTTCTCTCCCTCGTGTTGGTTTTCAAGCAGTTTTATAGCAGTCAGGATGGTCATGCCGGAGTTGAGGTAGGAAGAGAGCTCTTTTGAAAAAGTAGCAAGAAGCTCACCGGGCATTTGACGTTTTGAAAAGGCTTCAAGAGAGAACTCTTTAGTAGGTGCAAGAGATTCATAATAGATATTTCGGGAGCGAAGCTTTTGTCCGGCCTCTTCCGTGGAAGCAGCAGTAACCGTCCCTTTGACCTTTTTCCCTGTTTTATCAAACCCTTTGTACTTAAAAAGCATTAACCTGTTGATCCTTATGTCATGAATTGTAGTATTATAACTTTTTTAGCTGTATCTAGCTATAGTTTCACATGAAACGATTTATAGCGCTTTATTTTCTTTTTTTAGCTTTGTTGTTTGTATTTTTCTATGCACCTACTTCTGTTGTCTCTACCTTGTTCAATGAGGGACAGACAAAGCTTACTCTTTTTCTTCTCAAACTTTTTTTGGAACCGGGTCAGCTAAAAGGTATAGATATCTGGATAAACCCGCACTATAAAATTATTATCAATCAAGCCTGTAACGGGATGATCCCTATTCTCTTCCTGGTTGCTTCTATTCTGGCCTACCCCGCTTCCATATTGCATAAGCTGCTTTGGATGATCATAGGGTATGTCTCTTTTTCTATGGTCAATGTAGCCCGTCTTTTGTTTGTAATCTATGCAACACAAGTGGGTAACGGACAGGAGGAGTTCTACTGGTCACATGACCTTGTGGGTAATGCCATGCTGATGCTTACGGGGCTTGGCCTTTTCATTGCATTCATTAAAACAGCAAGAAAAAGATCACTGTAATTTAAAGTGAAAATAGGAAGAGGAGTATTTGTCTTTGATCTTGATCTCATCAACCAGTGCTCCGTAGCCTCCTGTCTCTTCAGGTGGTATGATCTTGATCTGTTCAGGAATGAAGAACTCTCTGGAACTCTTTTTCAGGATCTCTCTGCTCTTTTGCTCTTTAACCTTAAAATGGCGCTGCAGTATCTCATAGGCCTCTTTTTTGTCTTTATGGTATTTTATGACATCGGGTGTTAAAAAAAGAGAATCCTGCAAAGAGAGTTTATTCCTTTCTGAAATGTAGACGATCTGCTCATGGTTCTGGCTGTGTATCTTCAAGGCAAAGATGATAGAGCCGGAGATGATGATCACAGAGATAAGGATCTCAATGATCGTAAAAGCAGGACGCAACGGCTTATACAGGTTTTTAATACACATCAATAAAACTCCCCGCTGTTTGAGACAAGATCACTGTTTTTTAACCAAAGATCTTTGGCATCTTCAAGAGAGTCGACCTTTTTTGCTTCTTCGAAAAAAGCAGGCAGAAAGTAAACACCACGCTCATTCTTTAAAATAATCTGTGTTGAACTTCCATTTCGATGAAAATCAAGTACAAGACAGATCTTTTTGTCTTTATATCGTCCATATTCTAACCGTTGCAGGGATTCTCTTTCATCCAGAGTATAGGCTTCCGTATCTTTGAGGTCTATGCCGTCTTCGTAGGCTTTAAAAGAGTCATTGATCCCTCTGCGAAGATAGCAGGTACGACATTTGTCAAGACACATCAGTGTTGCTTTCCCCTGAAAGAGTTCAGATCTCATAAGTGTGGATTTGAGGTTAAGGGGTGTGAGTGCTTTGGGCTTGCTTTGGGGTTTCTCTATACCGCTGAACCCTAAAAAATAGACAATAGAGATGATAATGATCACAACAAGAAGCTCTACAAGAGAGAATCCTTTGTGTGATTTGTCTATTTTATGAGGGAACATGCAAAGTACTATTTATTACAGTTAGAAAAGAGTATATCTTTATTGTTCTCGTCTCCACCTTCTTTTCTGTCTGCAGCAAAAGAGATGATCTCTACATCATCCCCTTTTTTAATATAGACAAAAGGTGTTTTCCATGAATCTTTAGGCAGTTTTTTCAGGTAGGGTTTTGCACGGTAATTCGGATACTTGTCTGCATCAGGATTGCTTAAAAGTGCTTCAAATCCCTCTTCCGTATCGGGGTAGACACCGTTGTCGAGTTTGAACATATCGAGTCTTTTTTTGAGGTCATTCATCTTAAGGCATACGGTATCTCTTTTTGCCTGATCTGCAGAGTCCATGAGTCCCGGTGCCACAACAGCAACAAGACCGCCTAAAATAACGATAACAATGAGTAATTCTATAAGGGAAAAACCGGCTCTTAATTTTTTAGTTTTTGATCTATTTAGTTCTTTCACATCAATCCTTGGTATAATAATCTTTCGAATATGATTTTACTTTAATAGAGCTTTTAAATGGATAAACCCGCACATACCATACATAGAAGAGTTCCCCACAAAAAAGGGTTTGCACTTATTCTTACCCTCTCTGTTCTGGCTGTTATCATTGCATTGACCGGGGTACTCATAGGATATCTTGACAATGTCAGACGGGATGCTACCTACACCAAAGCATTGATACAGGGAAATCTTTATTATTCCGATCTGAAATCTATGCTTGACACTAAATTCAAATCAAACAGAAAAGGACTTTACACCCAACTCTATCAAACCTCCATCCCGCTCTCTTCTCCAGACGGAAGATTCTCACTGATGATCCATTGCCGTCCTTTGGCAAACGGTGTAAATATCAACTGGTTGGGGCTAGGTAACAATCAGCAAATGGTTGATCAGTATACTGCGGTACTAAAAGTTTTTGAAGCGATCGTACAGCGTTACAATCTGGAAGACGCAACAAGACTTCAAGAGATGATACTCGAAGCCATAGGAAAGCAGGATGAGACGTTCGTACAGCCAGAACAAAGCAGACTTCGACAAAAAAATGGTATTATATCATACCAACAATTCGAGGCTATTTTGCAACGTTATCAGTTTGAAGTGGATGATCCAAAAGTAAGCCTGGTACCCTGGAAAAAGCTTTTTGTTTTCAATGAGATCAAAAGAGACAAACAGGGGAAAGTGATAAGCGGAGACAAAATAGACGGAGACTATATCTCTCCTGAACTTATCTCTTTGCTTTTCGATATCGATCTGGCAACCGTAAAAGAAGAGTGGATAGAGAGTGAGACAAAACTTAAAACATTCGTACAAAATATGGGTGAAGACGATAAGTACAGTTCAAAACTTTTTACAAAAGAGTTTTTGCCAATGACTTGGTGTGAAGTCTCATATGGGTACGGCGGGGAGAGATTTATGTTTAAATTTGTAGATATTCTAAAAGAGGTGAAGAATTTTGAATTTTATGGGAAGTAACAAAGAATTGCTGTTGATTCATGCCGGTATGAAACGCGTGTTTCTTTCGCACAGTATAAATGTGATGCTTACACCGCAGTATTATACGCTTAAAAAAGAAGAACTTCCGGTGAAGTATCTTTACCAGGCGAAAAAAATAGCACCCTCTCTTTTTGACGGACTGCTTGAAGAGGTAGGAAGTTATGAGTACCTGGTCTACAAAGAAGGAGAGAAATGGGTTTTCATCGCCTATAATCCGGGGCAGATCAGATCACTGCTTCTCTCTAAAGGTATCAACCCCGAACAGGTAGGAAAGATCTTTTTTGCACAGCAGGCAGTTGAGCATTTTAAGGCACCGGTTCTTTTGGGTGAAAATGAAGCACTGGTTACCTTGGACAATACGGTTGTAGTAGTTCCTCAGGCAGCACTGGATGAAGAGGTAAAGCCTATACGTTTCACAAATAATTTCACACCAAAAACAGGTATTACCCTGCAGGGATCATACGGCTCATTACTCAGTATGAAACAAGCTATAGCGTTAGCTTCTGTTTTTTTACTCTTTGCCGGGATGTTCTTTATAGAAGGTGCACGTTATGCCAAAGGTTCCACTGCCACAATAGAAGAGCTTCAGGAACTTCAGGAAGCATACCCTTCTTTGCAGAGTAAAATACAAAGAGAGAGCATTGCAGACAAATACAGAAGCATCGACAGCAAAGAGAGGAGAAAAAGAGAGATTATCAAATCTTTTTCAGGACTCATCTTCAAAGGAGCGACCTTGACTTCCCTTCTTGTCAATGACAAAGGAGTTAAAGCAGAGTTTTCCTGCAGTGATGAGAAAGTAGCTAAACATCTTATGCAGTTAGCTAAAAAAGAGAAATTTTCAAAAGTAAAAAGTATCGGAAGCAATACCGTACAGATAGAGGGAGTATTATGAGTTTGAAAAAATATCAGAACGAGCTTATCGCACTCCTGACACTGCTTTTGATGGTTACAGCACTCTTCTACAAAAGTGTGCAGGTCTCTTCGGGTGCAAAACAGGCAGCAGAACGGGAGCAGTTGGTTAATGAATTCAAAGAGATCGTTACTCTAAAGAGAGTGTGGGCAGATAAAAAGATCTCTAAAAAGTTAGATAAGTTAAAAGAGCTTACTCCTGCATCTAAAGTAAAATGGAGTAAAAAAGGCAAAAAGCTTACAGCGACGTATACGGGGTTGAGTGCTTCGGAATTAAACAAACTCACAACAAAGATCATGAATCTTGCTGTGCAGATAGAGCTTCTTGATATACAAAAAAACGGTTCATCCTACACTATGGAGTTCAAATGCAAATGGTAAAAAAGATTCTTATACTGCT
>Ga0256828_1001942_pt1 | contig 12639 bp, 13 predicted proteins | sample CV88metaG_FD_185993 | JGI IMG/M metagenome (GOLD analysis project Ga0256828, IMG submission 185993) | Hydrothermal vent microbial communities from East Pacific Rise, Pacific Ocean - CV88 | ecosystem: Environmental > Aquatic > Marine > Hydrothermal vents | place: Pacific Ocean: East Pacific Rise... | reverse complement strand
TTCCAAATAAAAAGTTAAAAGATCATACTATAGATGAAATAACAAGAATAAGGGAATACAACTGATTACTTTGGTATAACCTCTATAAATGAAAGAAAAAGATTATATACTGACATAATGCATTAGACTGATTACAAATAAGAAAAAATACTATCTGATTAGATAGTTGATGTGTATACTGAAAATCATTAACTGCATATATATTAGAAACATGAGAAATTTATTCTCAAAATGCATCAAATATATACATAGATGTATTTAATAATAAACAAACTTTTTTAAATAAAATACTAAAAATATTTAAATAAAATGAAAATAGAAAAATTAAAACAATATAAAGATAAAAAAATAGCTATTTTAGGTTATTGAAAAGAAGGGAAGTCTAGTTTAGACTTTCTTTTAAAGTTGTGATTAAAAAATATAACAATACTGGATAAAAATGAACAAGTAGAAAAAAAAGAAGGTATATTCTATGAATTATGAGAACAATACCTAGAAAATATCTCAACTTATGATCTCATATTTAAAAGCCCTTGAATATCCCCTTATAATCCTTTATTAGCCGTATGTAAAGATAAATTAATAACTCAAGCTCAAATATTTTTTGATAATTATGAATGAAAAATCATATGAATCACATGAACTAAATGAAAATCAACAACCTCAACATTAGCATACGAAACACTTAAAAAAATATGATACAACACTAAAATAGTATGAAATATTTGAAATCCTGTACTAGAAGAAGTTGATATTCTAAATAATGAAAACTATGATTTTATAATATATGAACTTTCTAGTTATATGTTAGAATGATTAAGTTTAAATCTTTTTATATGAATTGTAAATAATATATATAATTGTCATTTAGATTGGCATGAATGAAGACCTAACTATGAAAAAGCAAAGTTTTGAGTAATAAGTCATTCTGAATACAAATTAGTTAACTATGAATTAAAAAATTCCACTAAAGATATAGGAAACGTATTATATTTTTGAGAAAATTGAGATTATTATTTTCAAAATTGATTGTTCTATAAAAAAGAACAAGTAGTTTTAAAAGATAAAAAAATAGCTTTACAATGAGAACATAATAGAAAAAATATTACAGCAATAATATGAATACTAGATATTATTGATACTGAAAATCTAGAAAAAAATATAGAATCACTAAAGTCAGTATTAGCCATTTTTACATGACTACCACACAGAATTCAAAACATTTGAATCTACGACTGAATAACTTTTATAGACGACGCTATTGCAACGACACCAGAATCAACAATTGCTGCAATAAAAACCTATGAACACAATATTTGAACAATACTATTATGATGAGAAGATTCTTGATTTAATTTCACTGAACTAAAAAACATATTAGAAAAATATAATATATTAAATATAGTTTTATTTCCAGATACATGAGAAAAGATTTTCTGAGATTTAAATAAGTATGACTATGAAACTATCTTTAATTTGGAATGAAAATATTCACCAAAAATATTAAAAACAAAATCAATGAATTCTGCAATTGATTTTGCATATAAAAATACTCCTAAATGAAAAATATGTATATTATCAAATGCTGCACCAAGTTATAGTTTATGGAGTTGATATATAGAAAAATGATTACAATTTCAAGATGAAGTTAAAAAATACATATTTTCTAGGTAATCTAAATAGTAAAAAATATTTAAAACGCTTAAAACGCAAATTTTTAAGTTTTATATCAAAAATAGCTATTCAAAGCCATTATAAAAACTCAAAAGAAAGTTTTCTTTTGAGTTTTTATAATTTTAAGCAGATTAAGGGAAATTTAGAATATTTTACTAGAAAGATTTTAAATAAAATGGTCTGAAAAAAAATACAAATTATAAACCATATAAACAATTACACATATGATAATTAAAAATTAAATCGTAGGGTGCTAGTTTATGTTAATTTAATTATATCACATAATGTAACTTATGTGTACTTTTTTGAATATAAAATAAAATACTGTTATTTATCTAGTATTTTAACTTTCTATTCAAAATAATTTAATTTTATGTTCTCTTCATTTTATTTCTTGCTTTCATAGATTAGTAATATTATATAAATCTTTATTTTGAATTAATTTATATGTATTTCCTGATATTAAAATTTTATTACCAAATAACCTTGTTAATCATTCTATTTTTGATGCTGTGTTAACTACATCTCAAATAATTGTTATTTCCATTCTTTCACTTGAACCTACTGTTCACATTATTACATCACCTGAATTAATTCAAATTCAGATATTTATTTTTTTTCAAATATTAGAAATTTTAAATTTATTCATAAATTCCTGTATTTCTATAGCTGTTTTTATAATATTATCTGATCTTTTATCTTCGAAAATAACCATCATTCAATCTCATAAAAACTTATCTATATATCATCAATTTGATTTAACTATTTCTACTATACCATCAAAATATATATTAAGAAGAAGTAAAACCTTGTTTGGTGATAATTTTTCAGCTATCGATGTAAATCAAATTATGTCTAGAAACATAACATTTAAATGTTTTTTTACAGTTATTCATAATCAAATCTTCTCAGTTCATTTTATTCATATTTCTTTTATAAATGATTCTGGTATAAATTTTAAAAAAATCTTTTTAAGATCATTATAATCTTTAGCAATAAGATTCTTTTTAATATACATATTTCTAAAAATCTTATAATTTTCTTCATTTTCTTTAAAAAATGTTTTTCTTAATAAAATCTCTTTTATTTCTTTATTCATTCATCATAAAACTGTTTCATTTAATTTTTTAAAATCATCATTAGATAATCTATATTCTACCTGAAAAAATCTATTAACAGATAAAAAAATCATAAATAATAATATATTAATCCCTACAAATAATGAAACATATTTCTCTATATTAGTATTTATATAGAAATAACTATTTACAGTAAAAATAAGTATTAACATTATTATATTAATAATGTTAATACTTTTAAAAAATTCTATATCTTTTTTTATCATATATTTTTTTAAATTTATTTTTCTTTTTTATTATATCAGTATAATAATAACATACTTATTTTTAAATACAAAAAATGAAACTGGATTTTAAATGATTTTCTTTGATTGAAGTTGTTATCGCTACATCCATTATTACTATTACAGTTTTTTGAGTATATAAGCTTATTTGAGAAAATACTAAAATAATTACAAACTCATCTAATTACTTACAAGTCAACTCATTATTTCCTTTGACAGAAGAGTGTTTTGAAGAAAAATGATTCTCTACTTTTACAAACTTGACAACTTGAGATAAATATTACTTATATTTATGATCAAATTTAGATAAGTGCAACAATAATCCAAGCTGAACAATTATTGATAATGTAGAATATAATATATATTGATTAATTCAAGATAAAGACACTGACTATATTAATTGGACTATATTTATAAATTCAGATGAAACAAAGACATTTACATGAACTTATAAACAAATAAAAAAATAGAGTATTTATTCCCTATTTTTTTATTAAACAATCTGAGCTAATTCTTTTCTCTCAGAACTTGTCATATATCATACATATTTTAAAAAATGTATTTTTTCTGCATTACTTAATTCATTTGAATTTGCAATTTTATTCAAAATAAATGAATCAATTATTATTTTTGCTTTTTTCATGTTTTTTTATATTACGATTATAATATTTGTTATTAAGAGTTTTTAGTGCATAACACTTCCCTCTTCAGAAATAATTTAAATATACATACATATTATGACATACTACTTAATTAATGTCAAATATTACTTTACTTTTTATTAATTATATTTTTAATATGATAATATTATGAATTGACCCATGAACAACTACAACTGGTTTTGCCGTAATTAAAAAGGAAAAACAGGAATATAAACTTATAGATTATTGAATTCTTTCTACTACTCCAAAAATACCAATTGCAGATAAAATTTTAGAGTTATGAACAGATATTCATTCAATAATATCTAAATATAATCCTGATATTTTTTCTATTGAAAAGTTATTTTTTCAGACAAATCTTAAAACATGAATTGATGTAGCTCAAGCTAGATGAGTAATGTTATATGAAGCAAAAAAAGTAAATTTAATTATACAAGAATATACTCCTCTTCAAGTAAAAAAAGCAATAACATGAAATTGAAAAGCAAATAAACTACAACTACAAAATGCAATTAAAATGATTTTTAAATTAGATTGAGTAATTAAACCTGATGATGCTGCTGATGCAGTGTGACTCGCTTATATGTGATGATTAAATTCTAATAATATAAGTTGAATTATATAAAAAATATTATATAATTCTCTTGTTTTTATAAGGACCTAGCTTAATTCGAAGAGTGCTCGGATTCCGACCCCGAGAAGCGTAGGTGCAATTCCTACGGTCCTTGCCATATAAAACAAAGAATTGCATGGAGGGTTTTTCTGTAAGAAAAATTTAATTATGACGAATCGGAATAATTAAAACGGTGACCTACCCGGAGGGAGTCAATTCCTACGGTCCTTGCCATAAAACTATAAAAAATAGAACAATTTTAAAATTGTTCTATTTTTTATTTTTTCAATAATATCTCTTCTTTCCTGCGCTTTTTCTAGTCTTTTTTTCTTTTTTAAATCATTCTTCAAAATTCACATAACCTAATACTTTTCATTTAGGTATTATTTCATTTTTATATTCTTCATCAGTATTAATTTCTATTTTTTTTCAAATAAGCTTTTCTACTTTTTCTAAATACTCTTTTTCTTTATCTATACAAAAAGATATGGCTACTCCTTTCTTACCTGCTCTTGCTGTTCTTCATATTCTATGAACATAATCATCTGGTTCAGATGGAATGTTATAATTTATAACACAAGATAAATCCTCGACATCTAATCATCTAGAAGCTATATCAGTAGCTACTAAAACCTTTATTTCTCAATCTTTTAATGCTTTTAAAGATCTTTGTCTTGCATTTTGAGATCTATTTCTATGAATATTGTCAGCTTTTATTCAAGCTACTTTTACATAATCCAATACATATTCAGTATCATCTTTTGTTCTTACAAATATTAAAATAGATTTAAAATCTTTATTTTTCACTAAATATTGTAATAACTGTCTTCTATGACTTGCTTTAACATGAAAAACTTGTTGTTTGATATTTTCTGTAGTTGAAGCTACTTTATGTACAGTTATTTCTTCAGGACAATGAAGTAAAGTATTTGCTAATTCCCTAATTTCCTTTGGCATTGTAGCTGAAAAGAAAAAAGTTTGTCTTTGCTTTGGTATTCTTTTAATTATTTTTTTGATATCTGGTAAAAATCACATATTTAACATTCTATCAGCTTCATCTAATGTTAATATTTCTACATATGATAATTTTACTACTCATTGGCTAATAAGGTCTTCTAGTCTACCTGGAGTTGCAATAAGAATATCTATTCATTTTTCAATTGCTTTTTTTTGATGAAAATCATTTACTCAACCAAATATAGTAGTAGTTTTTAAATTTACATTAGTACAAAAAGGTTTTATATCTTCTCATATTTGAATAGCTAATTCTCTAGTTGGAGCAATTATTAATGCTTGAATTTTTCTTTTTATTTTTCATTCTACTATTCATTTTTCTAATCTTTTATTATATAGATTATTTAAAATAGGTAGAGCAAAAGATAAGGTTTTTCAACTACCAGTTTGTGCACATCATAATATATCCTTTCATTTAATAGCTAATGGGATAACTTTCTCTTGTATCTCAGTTGCAGTATGGAATTCTAATTTATCTAATGCCTTTAATAACGGTGGAATAACACCTAATTCTTCAAATTTCATATTTAGTACTTTATTTATTATAATTTTGCTGTATTATATATATAATAATCAAAAAGAGAAATTAAAAATATGACTAAATACTATAAATCACAATATTACAAGTATCCAATTGAAGTAGATAATATTCAATGAGAAATAATTGTTACTATTACTGATAATTCCTCAAGAAAAATAATATATTCATGGTATGATATTATAAATAAAAATACTAATAGTAATTATATAACTAAAGGGATACTTTGATGATTATTAAATTGAATACCAGAAAAAGTATTAATACTATGATTTTGATGATGATCTTATGCAAAATATCTAGAAGATCATTTTAAAAATATAAGAATAACTGGAGTGGATATTGATGAAACAATGTTTCAAGTAGCAAAGAACGAATTAGGAGTTAAAACTAATGATTTACTATTAGATAAAAACGATAAATTATTAGAAGAATTAATAGAAAAAAATATTAAATATGACTTAGTTTTTATTGATGTATACTGATATGAATGAATTATTCCTGAAGAGTATTCAAAATTAGAAAAATATCAAAATATATCTAAATTATTAAATAAAAATTGAATAATATCTATTAATTTTGCAGATTATTCGTGAAAAAACATATGAAAATACAATAAAATACATCATTTTCTAAAAAAAATATTCTGAGAAAACTATTTACATATAAACTCAGAAAAAGATAAAAAATGAAATATTATATGAATATATAATATAAGTAAAAAATATACTAATGAAGAAGTAAGTTTAAACTACTTAAATCTAGTAAAAAATAAAAAAGTTTTATATGATTCAAATATGATTAAAAATATTTATATAGAATAAAGATAAAATGAATAAAAATATAGCAATTTACTGATGAGCATTTAATCCACCTACATTATGACACCTTCATGTAATAGAAAGTGTTTTAAATGAATCCAATATAGAAAAAATAATAATAGTTCCTGATTGATTTAGATTAGATAAGAAATACAATATAAAGGAGGAAAATAGAAATGAACTAATTCAAATTTTTATAAATATTTTAAAACAAAAATGATTAAATATTGAACTAGAAACTTATTTCATAAAATGAAAAAATAAAGCAGATACAACTACTTATCAAGTAGATAAATATTTTATTCAAAAATTATGATTTCAACCCTATCATGTTTTTTGAACAGATATATCATGAGAAATAAAAAAATGGTCTTGAAACCCTAATAAATACATAGAAAAAAGCTTAAAAAAGATTTTTATTCCTAGAAAAAACTATGATTTCATTTCTGATAATTTAGAAAATTATACAATACTAAATACAGAAAAAGAGTCAGATATTTCAAGTACTAAAATAAAAGAAAATATTAACAAAAAAAATAAAATAAATAAACTAGTATTAAGAGAAATTGAAGAATATATTAAAAATAATAAACTATACTGATGGCAAAACATTTAAAAATTAAAATAGACTCTCTTGAATTTAATTGAGAAATTATTTTAAAAGACATAAATCTAACATTGAATAAAGAAGATAGAGTATCTATAGTTTGATCAAATTGAGCATGAAAAACAACATTTTTAAAAATATTAACATGAGAAATAAAAAATTATAACTGAACTATAGATAATGTATGAAATCTTACACTTGGTTATTTACATCAAATATATTCAGATAATGAAAATAAAATAGTAAGAGAAGAGTTAAAATGAGCTTTCAAGGATATAATTAAAATGGAAAAGGAACTTGATATACTAGAAAAAAAGATGTTTGAACAACCTGAAGATATTGAAGTAATAGAAAAATACACCTCTTTAATCGAACAATTTAATAATATTTGATGACACGACTATAATAATAAAATACACCAAGTAACTAGCTGAATTTGAGTTCTAAATTTACTAGATAAAAAATTATCAGAAGTAAGTTGATGACAAAGAACAAAAATAGCACTTGCAAAAGTTTTATTAGAATCACCAGATATATTATTTTTAGATGAACCGACAAATTTTATAGATATGTGATCTGTGGAATGGCTAGAATCATTTTTACAAAATAAATGGAAATGATGATATGTTATTATTTCACACGATAGAGAATTTTTAGATAAAACATGTAATAAAACATATGAAGTACAACCTTGAAGATGAATAACTTATTACCACACTGATTATTCGAATTACTTAAAAGAAAGAAAAAGAATAGAAAAAAAGAAACTAGATGACTATCAAAGAGAACAAGAATATATTCAAAAACAAGAAAATTTAATTAATAGATTTAGAGCTTGATCTAGAGCATGATGGGCAAAATCAAGAGAAAAAAGCTTAGAGAAGATTGAAAGACTTGATCCTCCATATATACCCAAAAAACCTAATTTTATTTTTAATTTTTCTTGAGATTTACCAGAAAAAGTTCTATATTTTAAAGAAGTTTTTATTTGAAGAAAAGATCCACTATTTTTTATATCTGAACAACATTTATATAAAAAACAAATAATTTGAATAGTTTGAGAAAACTGAGTATGAAAATCAACATTTTTAAAAACTATTATGTGAGAAATTGATGTTTTAGATTGACTTTTCACTAAATGAAAAGCTATAAAAATATGATACTATTCTCAAATGCATGAAGAATTAGATAAAGACAAGACAGTTAGAGAAAATTTTTCAAACCACTGATTTTGATTTCCTGATCAGCAATTAATATCAATACTTAGTCGTTATTTGTTTGAAAGAACTATTTTAGATAAAAAAGTATGAGAATTAAGTTGATGACAAATTTCGAAATTATTATTTGCAATTTTATGACAAAAACAATGTAATCTTTTAATTTTAGATGAACCAACTAATCATTTAGATTATGATACTAGAGAATCACTAGAAGAAGAATTAAAAGCATTCAAAGGTTCGATATTATTTATATCACATGATAGATATTTTGTTAATAAATTAGCTACTAATATTTGGTTTATAAATAACTCTGAATTAAGTATTAGTTATTGAAATTATGAAGATTATAAATTCAAATTAGAACATAAAATAGATATGGATGTAAATATATTTGATGAAGAAGCTGAATTAAGTATGGTACTAGAAGATAAATTATGAGAAAGACAATTTAAAAAACTAAAAGATAAATTTAGTGGTAAATTCAAAAAAAGAGATAGAAGAAAATAATCTTTACAAATACATATAAAAAATATAATGAATTAAATAAATTTTAATAATACGAAAAAATGATAGATATAAAAGTAATATGACATAAAATACCTGACACAGATGCTACTTTAGCATCAATTATCCTTAGTGATTTTTTAAATAAAAAATGATTATATAACGCTACTCCTTATATTCAATGAGAACTAAATAAAGAAACAGAATATTTAATTGAAACATTAAATATAGCTAAGCCTGAAATACAAACTAGTTTTCCTGCTTGAACAAAAGTGGCTTTAGTAGATCATAATGAAAAATTTCAAACATTGGATAATATTGAAGAATTAGAAATAGAATGGGTAGTTGATCATCATAAAATTGACTTCCAAACAAGTTCACCATTAAATATTAGAATGGAAAAACTTTGTTCTACTTGTTCAATTTTATACAAAATGTATAAGGAAAATAATATTGAAATTACAAAAAACATAGCAACTATGATTCTTGCAGGTGTTTTATCTGATAGTTTATTATTTAAATCTGCTACAACAACTAAAGAAGATATTAATATAGCTGAAGATTTAAAAGAAATAACTTGAATTCAAGATTTTGAAAATTTTGCAATGCCAATGTTTAATGCAAAATCAGATTTATGAGATATGCCTGCTAAAGAAATAGTGAAATATGATTATAAAGAATTTGAAGTAAATTGAATTAAAGCTTGAATCGGTACTCTTGAAACAACAAATCCATGATATTCTTTATGAAGAAAAGAAGAAATACTAAAAGCAATGCAAGAAATAAAAGAAGAATCTAATCTAGATTTCATTTTATTATCAGTTGTAGATATTATTTGAGAAAATAATACTTCATTTGTACTTGATTGAAAAGATACTGAAATAATAGAAAAAGTATTTAATGCTAAGGTAGTAGATAACCTTGCAGATCTAAAAAGAAGACTATCTAGAAAAAAACAAATAGTACCAGAATTAACTAAATATTTTAATTAAAATATAAAAACATTTGCTATTATAATTTAATAGATATAATGTATGGGAGAAAACAAGTTAATATCATTTTTCATCTTTGTGCTAGGTCTAATTGGTCATAATACAAGTAAAAAATAAAACGCTTCTCATATTTTTATATTTTTATGTTTACATTATGGAAACTAATAAATTATTCATTGGTGGGTTATCATGGGGTCTAGATTGGCAAGAAGTTAAAGATGCTTTTAAAGAATACGGAGAAGTTACATTCGTAAAAGTTATCAAAGACAGAGAAACTGGTAGATCTAAAGGTTTTGGATTCGTTGAATTCACAAATGTTGAAGATGCAGTAGCTGCTAAAGATGCTATGGATGGTGCTGAATTAGATGGTAGAAATATCAAAGTTGATTTTGCTGAAGAAAAAAAAGAAGCATAATCGAATAAAAAAAGACTAGATTAATCTAGTCTTTTTTTATTGAAAAAAATTTGCATATTAATAAAGAAAAGATTATAATAGTATTACATTTCTTACTTTTCTTACCAATATAAATATGAAATATCCTGATTTTTTTAATAATGTAGAAACAATAAAAGTTTATGATGATTTAAGTCAATTCTTATGAGTAAATGATGACTGACTAATTGAATTATCATATTTAGATATAGTAAAAACCGCTGGTCATAGTTGTGGTACAGTAGCATGAGCTTATTTAGTAGCACTAGAATGATTAAAAGCATTATATAAAGATGAATTACCTAAAAGATGAAATATAAAAGTTGAACTTAGAAGAAATCCTCTTGATGATAATGCTTGAGTAGTATGATCAGTATTATCAAATGTTACATGAGCAACTATTGATTTCGGTTTTGGTTGAATTCCTGGAGGAAAATATAATAGAAGAGATCTATTATTCTTTTGAGCAGATATAGAGTGAGATGTTTGTTTAACAAGATTAGATACAAATGAAAAAGTAAATATTACTTATACTCCTTGAAAAATTGTAAAACCTATGGAAATACTTAAAAGTGCCATAATGCCAGGTGCTACTCAAGAAGATAAAGATTCATTCCCTGTTAGATTTCAAGAAATGGTAAAAACTGTTCTTGGAAATGCTGACAAAGTTATAGATATAAAATAAAAATAAAACCTAGATTTAACTAGGTTTTATTTTTATTTGTTTTATTTTATTTGAAAAAATATATACTAATATAGATATAAAATTAATTTAAAATTATGGATAAAAAAGAAAAGTCATTTGGATTATGGAGTGCTGTTTTTTTATGAATATGATCAATGGTTTGAGCATGAATCTTTGTATTATTATGAGAAGCATGAGCTGTAGCTTGAAATGCAGTATGGATATCATTTATACTATGATGAATAATAGCATTACTTAGCTGATATTCCCTAGCTAAACTAGCAAATACTTATCCAAGTAGATGATGAATAGTAGAATATTTAGTTCAATGTTATTGAGAATGAATATTTTCATGAACAATTTCAGTATTATTCTATATTTCTGGTATGATCTGAATAAGTATGGTAGCTAAAACATTTTGAACTTATTGAGCATTACTATTAGATATAGATTCTAGTACTTCCATAAATATGATAGCAATAATAATATTATTTATTTTTGTTTTAATTAATCTAGTATGAAGTAAATTAATGGCAAAAAGTGAAAATGCTATTGTTATAACTAAAATAACAGTATTGATAATATTTACAATTGCTACATTTTTTTATATAAAACCTGAATTACTTCAAATACATAATCTTTTTGAAGATGCGGATGTTTTATATGCTATTTGATTAACATTTTTTGCGTATGAATGATTTAGAGTAATAACAAATACAGTTGAAGATATTGAAAATCCACAAGTAAATATATTAAAATCAATGATTATTTCTATATCTATAGTTATGATATTATATATATCGATTTCATTAGCTGTTTTTTGAACATTATCATTAACTGAGGTAATTTCGGCAAAAGATTATGCATTAGCTGAAGCTACTAAACCTATATTTTGACAAATATGATTTACTATAATGGCTATTACTGCCCTAATCTCAACATCATCATCAATTAATGCAAATTTATATGCAATAGCGAATGTAACATATGATATGGCAAAAAATTGAACTTTACCTAAAGTATATAAGAAAAATATTTATAATAGTAATGAATGATTACTTATAAGTTTCATTTTTATATGAATATGTATAATATTTTTTGATTTATCTGCAATTGCTAGTATATGAGCAATATCTATGCTATTTATACATTTATTAGTACATATATGACATTTATTTAAGATAAAAGAAACTAAAGCTTCAAAAGTCCTTATTTATACAACTATTATCGTTATAACTTTAACTATAATATTAGCTTATTCATATTCATCTAAACATATAAATCATATTTGATATCTTTTATTAGCTAGTTTTGTACTTGCATTTGTTATAGAAATAATTCTAAGACTTACCTTAAATAGAACCATTAAAGCAAATATTAAAGCAAAAAAATAAAACAATAAGAAGAATTAATTTATTTTTCTTATTGTTTTATTTTATTAAACCGGTCAAAACGATAATTTCATCAAGAACTCCGTACCCACCAAGAATTAATTCATACATCATTAACTCAT
>Ga0256828_1001941_pt1 | contig 12640 bp, 15 predicted proteins | sample CV88metaG_FD_185993 | JGI IMG/M metagenome (GOLD analysis project Ga0256828, IMG submission 185993) | Hydrothermal vent microbial communities from East Pacific Rise, Pacific Ocean - CV88 | ecosystem: Environmental > Aquatic > Marine > Hydrothermal vents | place: Pacific Ocean: East Pacific Rise... | reverse complement strand
GAAGAGAAAAGTGAGGTGTTGGGTATCTTTCGTTTTTATAATAGTTTGTAGCCATTTTTAAAAGAAGAAGCTCTTTATCAGTAAAGTTGAAAAAATTTTCAACTAAAAAATAAACTTTAACAAGATCGTGTTCTTTTGGAATTTTTGTATTGTTATATGCCAAAATAGCTTTGAGTGTTTTTTCCAATGCTTGTTGGAGTTCACACCCTATAATATCGGTATAGTGATTTACATTATATAAGAGTTTTGCCGTATCGAGATTTCGTTTTGCAAAACTAAGCCATTCTTGTGCATAGGGTTTATTTGCCATAAAGTACTTTCCCTTTTGATAAGATATCCATATAAAATTGATCTTTTATTTTATTGATACGGAAATGGATATGTTGTGTAGTATCAACAAAAAGATCAATCCCTATAAGATATTTTTTTTGAAGATCAAAAAGTTGTTTTTGAAGTTGTAATTTATAATTTCTTAATTCTTTTTGATCAATATCATTCTTTACCAAAAAAAGATCGATATCACTTTCATCTGTTGGCTTTCCATATGCGTAAGAGCCAAAAAGAAGGATCTTATCGGGTTTAAATGGCAAAAGTCGCTCTACGATCTCATCTTTGATCTTATCTATATCTACTTTTGCCACAAACTTTCCTTACTTTTTAGACTCTCTAAGTCGTATATGAAGCTCACGAAGCTGCTCAAGCTCAACCGGACTTGGAGCATGAGTAAGTAAACACGAAGCTTTTTGTGTTTTAGGAAATGCTATAACATCACGGATACTTGATTTTTTTGTTAGAAGCATCATAAGTCTGTCAAATCCTATAGCAAATCCACCATGTGGAGGCGCACCAAATTTAAGTGCATCAAGTAAGAAACCAAACTTCTCCTGTGCTTCTTCATCATCTATACCAAGGAGTTTAAACACTTTCTCTTGGATCTCTTCTTTGTGGATACGGATACTTCCTCCACCAAGTTCAACACCGTTTAGAACGATATCATACGCGATAGACTCGATCTCTTCTACATCTTCTACATCAAGATCTTTTGGCATAGTAAATGGATGGTGTAATGCTTTAACTTGTCCATCTTCTACTTCAAACATAGGAAAATCCACTACCCATACAAACTCGTACTTATTTGGATCGATAAGGTTCATCTTTTCATGTTCAGCCAAGAAGATTCTAAATCTTCCCATATAATCAAGCACAAGCTTCTTCGCTCCCGCACCAAAGAACACAACATCACCAACTTCAAGTTCACATGTAGAGATGATCGCTTGGAGATCTTCTTCGCTAAAGAATTTTGTAAGTGGACCTTTAAGACCTTCTTCTTTCATCTGGAAGTATCCAAGCCCTTGTGCACCAAACTTGCGTACATAATCTTCAAACCCTTTCATCTCTCTTTTAGAGAAGATCGTATCGCCCTGAGGGACTTTAAGTGCTTTGATACGGTTTTTCTTTGGATCTTTTGCGATATTGGCAAAGATCTCGTTTTGACACGAAGCAAAAATATCGATCACATCTACCATCTTCAAATCATATCTGAGATCTGGTTTGTCACTTCCATACCATTCCATTGCATCATTGTATTTGATACGGTTAAATGGCGTTTGCACTTCAACCCCAGCAGCTGCAAACATATCTTTTAGCAGTTTTTCCGCAACTTCGATCACATCTTCTTGATCACAAAAGCTCATCTCAACATCAACTTGGGTAAATTCCGGCTGACGATCAGCTCTTAAATCTTCATCTCTAAAACATTTAGCGATCTGGAAGTACCTGTCAAACCCACCAACCATAAGGAGCTGTTTAAAAAGTTGTGGAGATTGTGGAAGTGCGTAAAACTCTCCATCATGCACACGGCTTGGTACAAGATAATCTCTTGCACCTTCTGGCGTTGATTTTGTAAGGATTGGTGTTTCAACTTCTAAAAATCCCATCTCATCAAGCGAGTTTCTTGCAGCGATCGCCGCTTTTGAACGAAGTTTAAACGCCTCAAACATATCCGGATCACGAAGTTCCAAATAGCGATACTTCAGTTTTGTTTCTTCCCCTACATTTTTATCGCCAACCTGGAAAGGAAGTGGAGCTGAACGGTTTTATATCACTAAATCATCTACGATGATCTCTATAGCACCTGTTTTTAAGCGAGGATTTTCAAGCCCTTCACCTCTTGCTCTTACACGCCCTTTAGCGATTAAGACATACTCATCTCTTACATCGTTTGCAACTTCGTGTGCTTTTGTGCTGTCTTCTGGATCACAAACAAGCTGAATAAGACCTGTTTTATCTCGAAGATCGATAAAAACGATCCCCCCGTGGTCGCGGTAGCTGTTCGCCCAACCGACAACCGTTACTTCTTTACCTATATCTTCTTTACTCAAATCGGTACAATAATGCGTTCTCAAAGTCATTCCTATGGAAAATTTTTAGGCGATTATAGCGAAAAGTTACTAAATATCTACTTATTAAACTTTACATGTAAACTTCAAAACCATATAAGTACTTTCGTTAATAATACTAGTATCGCCAACAAAAGTCCGCCTTGAAACTAAACCTTTTAAAAATTTAACATTTATTATGGTCTGGCACTTATGATATAATAAGAAAAAAATAGTTGGATAATCTATGACTGATCTAAAGATAAAAAAAGCAGGTGTTGTCCTTCGTCCTTCAACCCCTCAACTCAAAGAAAGTTTTTATAAATTAAGAGATACATTTGAACACCATGGTATTGATGTTTATCTTGATAGTACCAGTGGCGGTATGATAGATGTTATGGGGATGGATTTTGATGCAATGTGTCAAAAATGCGATATTTTGGTAACTCTTGGAGGCGATGGAACACTCATCTCTACCGTAAGACGCTCTTTTAAACATGATATCCCTGTACTTGGTATCCATGCAGGAAGACTTGGTTTTTTGGCTGATGTAGGGATGAATGAGATAGAATCTTTTGTGAAAAACCTGACCCTTGGAAACTTCCGTATAGATGAGCGATCCATTTTAAAAGCAAAGTTTATGCAAAACGGGAATGAGATCAAAATGTACGCCTTTAATGATATCGTTTTTACCCGTCCAAGTATTTCCAATATGATCCATATCGAAACACTTGTTGATGAGCGACCATTTAACACCTACTATGGGGACGGGGTGATAATTTCTACTCCAACAGGGTCAACCGCTTACAATCTCAGTGCCGGAGGACCTATCATCTTTCCTCTGACCAATGTTTTTGCACTTACTCCTATATCACCACACTCTTTGACTCAACGACCTGCGATCTTACCGGGAGAATACCCCATAGAGATGAAAACAACCGATCAAAAAGGGCTTATCATCGTTGATGGGCAAGATATGTATGAACTAGAACAGTATCAAAGTATCCATATACAATTAGCCGTTAAAAAAGCAAAACTGATCCATAGAGTAGAATTTAACTATTTTGAAGTACTTAAAGAAAAACTTGGATGGGGAGAATAATGAAAGATATACTCTATGCACCTTGGAGAAGTGACTATGTTACTCATAAAAAGATAAATGGATGTGTATTTTGTCATATAAGCTCCCATAGTGAAGATGATAAAAGTTTACATGTACTTTATAGAGATGAAAAATGTTTTATAGTAATGAACCGCTATCCTTATACTCCCGGGCATTTTATGATCATCCCTCATCAACATACTGATGCGTTAGAAGAACTCCCGCAAGAAGTCTGGATACATATAAGTTTACTTGCTCAAAAATGTGTAAAAATGCTCAAAGAAGGGTTTGGCGCTCAAGGAGTTAATATTGGGATGAATCTAGGAAGTATGGCAGGTGCAGGGATAGCAGAACATATCCATTTGCATTTAGTACCAAGATGGAGGGGAGATACAAACTTCATCACATCCATTGGGGAAACAAGAGTTTACAGCAGTGATTTTGAGAAAATCTACCAAAAGATGCTTGAACTTACACAAAAATATATAAAGGAGAAATAATTTTGAAATACATTATGATAGGTATGCTAAGCATACTCTTTATTACAGGTTGTGCAGAAAAAGAAGAAGTCAAAACTCATATCAATAACACTGCAAGTGGTATAGGTGATGGTGTAAAAAATGTTGTAAAAGGTATCAATGATGCTGTAAATAATGATGGAACAAAATAAAAGTTATAGAAGAATCCAAAAAAAGATAAATATATTAAAGCTTTGAAAACTAATAAAGGTGAATACTATTATAGATAATTGTTTCTTACCAATAAATATAGTATAATATTTCATAGTAAATTAAGAAGGAAATTCTATGGTTAAATATGCAAAGAATGAACTCTATTCTATAACTGACTTTACAAAGCAAATCGGAACTGTTGTTAAAAGTATAAAAGAAAACAGTTTTGAAAAGATTGGTATTCTTAAAAATAATAAACTTGAGGCTGTTGTAATTTCTACAGATGAATATGAACGACTCAAAGAGATTGAAGAACAAGTAACTTTAGCAGAACATAACAGTATTTATAAAGCTGTTGAAGAACGCAAGGATACACCTCTTTGTGAGTATGTATCGATGGAAGATATGGCTAAAAAATTTAATATTGACATCAATAAAGTATCTTAGATGTATGATTTACAGTTCCATCCACTTGTTGAAGATGACCTAAAAAAACTCAATAACTCTGTAAGAATTGAAGTCTTTAAAAAACTTAAAAAGATTCAAACATCCCCTGAATTAGGGGAGTTGTTGGGCAATAAAAATGGTATGAATCTATCTGGTCTTCGTAAAATGTATGTTGCAAAAAAGCAAGTAAGAATTGTTTATGAGATAGTTGAGTCAATTATACTTGTTAAGGTGCTTGTTATTGGAAAGAGGGAAAACATGGTAGTATATCATCAGGCTCAGTTGAGAAAAAATGATAGCAATTAAGTGCCAGACCATAATAAAAGACCTTTTATGATCCAAAGTTTTGAAAATTCGTATTTTAGAGATTAATGAGTGGTACCGATGGGCGGACTTGAACCGCCACGCCCGAAGGCAACGGATTTTGAATCCGTCGTGTCTACCATTTCACCACATCGGCATTTTGTGGAGTGAAATGATATACAATTTTCTCTTAAAGTTTACTTTCTTGCACTCAATAAAAACACATCAAACTCTTTATGAGGCTTTTTTATAGTGTTTATTATTTGAAAATCCAGATCTTTATAACCGATATGCTTTAAGATATCAAATAAAAACTCTTTTTCAAATCCAAAGTGATGTACTCCGGTATTATCAGAGTGAAAACTTCCATCTTCACTGCAAAGATCAGCAAATGCTATAAACCCATCTTTTTGTAATATTTCATAAAACTGCTCAAAAAGATGATATACATCCTCTATATGATGCAGTGTCATAGAACTGATAATCCCGTTTACATGTAAATTACACTTCTCTTTTGTAAGATCTTTATGTATGGGTTCTATGAAAAGTTCTTTGGTATTTTTAACTTTTATCTCTTCCAACATCTTTGCCGAAGTATCTATACCATAGACTTTTTTTACTTTTTTTACTATCTCATATCCCAAAAGACCTGTACCTACACCAAAATCTATAATCTCCATCGAATCATCAAGAGAGATCTTTTTTTCTATCGCTTTTGCGATCATTTTTGCATTTTGTACGCGTCTTGGAAGCTTATCCCATCCATTTGCTCTAATATCAAATCTGCTCAAAGTTGCTCCAACCAAAAATCTATATATCGTTGTTCTTGCTTAATAGTCGTTCTGTTTCCATGCCCTGGATAGAGTGTTTTATCGTAAGGGATCTCTTTAAATCTCAAAAGTGATTCTCTCATCTGTTTTGGATCAGAGTAGGGGAAGTCAGTTCTACCGATACTTCGCTCAAATATAAAATCCCCGCTAAACCACGCATCATCGATCTCTATAACACTGCTTCCTGGAGTATGTCCGGGAAAATGATGAAACTTCACTTTTATCCCATCAAGATCAAGCTCTTCATTTGGTTTTACAAGATAATCCGGTGTAGATAAAGGTAAATCCTCCACCCATGAGGAAGCTTTTAAGAACTCTTTATCTGCTTCAGGAGTATAAAGTTTTACATGTAAATCCTTTTGCAGTTCATCATTGCACCATACATGGTCAAAATGTCCATGAGTATTTAAAATAGCTATCGGGTTGGTAACATTTTCCTTTACCCACTGCGTAGCACCTATACCCGGGTCTATAATGATATCTTTACCGTCTTTGGTTACGATATAACAATTTGTCTGATACATCCCCATAGGTTGAACTTTTATCTGCATTTTAATCCTATTTTTGTAAAATAACTTTATGGAATTTTATCAAGAATTAGAAAATATCTTAGAAGCACCTTCGCCAAAAGAAAAAATATCAAAATTTAACGACTTCTACAAGCTATATAAACAAAGTATCATAAAACAAAAAGCCACATCATCACCAAAAGAGTTTACAAGTCCATCTTATAGTGCATTTTGCAAGATCGTTTCCCCAAGAGATGTACCAAAACGAACCAACTTAACTACAAAAGAGGGACAAATAAACCTTCTTCATGCCATAGCCCATATAGAATACACCGCCATAGACCTTGGTATAGATATCTGTTATAGATTTCGTGATATGCCTCAAGAATTTTATGATGACTGGCTTGAAGTTGCCGAAGATGAGATAAGACATTTTTTGATGATAGAAAAACTGCTACATCTTCTTGATGCAAACTACGGTGACATCGTTGTACATAACAGCATCTTTGAAGCGAGTCAAAGGACGGCACATTCTCTTTTGGATCGTCTTTGTGTTGTTCCTCGCTACTTGGAAGCAAACGGTCTTGATGCTACACCACAGATACTTAAAAAACTCAAAACCCTTCCAGAAAGCACCATACTAAATAATATCAAATCCTCTTTAGAGGTTATCTTAGAAGAAGAAGTCGATCATGTCAAAAAAGGGGATAAATGGTTCGAGTTTACATGTAAACAACAAAATCTCTCTAAAGATGTCTATATAGAAATCATAAACCACTACTATCCACAAGGATTTTCCAAGTTAAAATCCCTTAATAAAGAAGCACGACTTCAAGCAGGTTTTAGTTGTAAAGAGATGAAACAAATGATACAAAAAAGTGTATGTTAAACTTTGCAAAGTATAATACCCAATATGAAAAGAAATTCTATTTTTTCGTTGCCTTTTTGGCGGTCACTTTTATCTGTGCAAAATAAATATCATCAACACGGAGTTTTAGTCCATACACTGCGTGTAGTTTGGGAAGTGCTAAAAGCAGGGCAGTTTCAAATGCTAATAGCTGCTTTTTTGCATGATATCGGTAAACCTTTTGTTGCCTATGTTAAAGATGAGGAAGATAAAAAATATAACGAATACAGCTTTACAGATCATGAAGAACTCAGTTATGAGATCATAAAAAACTGGTTTTTTCTTAGTCAATATACAAAAGATCTTGTTCGGTATCATTATCTTATACGGGATATACAAAAAAGTAAAAAAGAGGATCTGCCTCGATATGCAAAAAAAATAAAAATCTGGGAAACACTTGACGAAAATTTCAAAAAAGATTTAGAACTCTTTTTAAAATTTGATGACTTGGGAAAAGGAAAAAGAAGAAGATGAAAAAACTCGCTCCATTTTTAATAGTAGCGCTTATTCTTATTATAATTGTCACTATATTTATCTCTTTAGGTAAACAAAAGCAGATGATAGTCACAATGGAAAACCCAACAAAAACACCACTTAAGCAACTACAAATCAATAAATATCAGGATGCTTTTTGCGGTATGGTTATAGAGGAGACAAAATATGCTTCCCAAGCAATCAGAGATGATGGTAAAAGCTGGTTTTTTCATGATCATGGAGATTTTATAGAATGGTTAAAAGATAAACCATTTGCTTCTAAAATTATAATTTATGTTCATACTATAGATACAAACAGATGGATAGATGCAACAAAAGCTTTTTATACCACAACGGAAAACACACCTATGGGATATGGATTTGGAGCATATGAGTATAAAAAAGATGGGATGATAGACTATAAAACAATGAAAGAACGAGTACTTCACGGAGAAACAATGAACAATCCAAAATATAAACAAATACTACTGCAAAAGAAAGAAAATGGAAACGGTTAATCTTCTTACCATCGTCACTATCGCTTTTTTAGGCTCTTTTGGGCATTGTATCGGTATGTGTGGCGGTATCGTCGTAGCGTACAGCAGTATAAAACTTGGAAATGAGCCATCAAAGATGTACCAATCGATAGCTCACCTGCTTTATTCGCTCGGAAGAGTTACTACTTATACAACACTAGGGGCTATCTTTGGATATCTTGGAGGGGTTATTACCTTTAACAACACTGCAAATGCCATACTTCTTTTTATAGCCGGTTTTGCTATGGTTCTAGCTGGACTTTCACTTCTAGGCAAGATAAAGTTTTTAACCGTTATAGAACATTCCTTTAGCAGTTCCGGTTTTTATAAAAACAGCTTTAAAAAAGTCCTAAATTCCAAATCATTTTTCAGTTTTTATCTGCTTGGAATGCTCAATGGTCTGCTCCCATGTGGATTTGTATACTTTTTTGCCATAGCAGCAGCCAGTACAGCAAATGCTTTTGATGGTGCAATTGTGATGTTTATCTTTGGTATAGCAACTATTCCGGCTATGTTTGGACTTGGATTTTTAACAAGTTTGGTATCTGCTTCAAACTTTAGAAATATGATGGTATCACTTTCATCCATAGCAGTGATCATCTATGGCATTTTTACACTATATAATGGCTATACATATATAGCAAATCCAAACAAAACTGTTCAACAGTGTCACAGTAACTAAAAAGGGAGAAAACATGAGAGAATCTATAGTAGAAAGTGTGAAGTCACTTCCACCACTTTCTAAAACCATTACCGAAATAAACCGAATCTATAGTGATGAAGAAGCAGGTGTTTCAGAGATGGCAAAAGCGGTAGAACAAGATCCCATGGTTGTAGCCAACCTTCTTAAAGCCGCAAATTCACCACTTTATGGTTTTGCAAAAGAGATCAAAAGTGTAACTCAAGCGGTATCACTTTTTGGTCTAAGTACAACCCGTTCCATCGCTATAGGAAATGCTGTTAGAAAACTCCTTAATGTTGATATGGAGCCTTATGGTATAACAAGTAATAAGTTTGCCGAAATCTCTTCACTTCAAGCAACATTGGCACATAGATGGTTTGGGAAAATTTCCAAAGAAAAAGCTGAACAGATCCACTTAATGGCATTTTTACAAGAAACAGGAAAGATCATTATAGCAAGTGAAATCATTAAAGATGATGAAACGATACAGTTCCAAAGTGAGATAGAAACAACCAGCTCCATCGCACAAGTTGAGAAAAGTTATGTTGATACTACTACATCTCTTGTATCAGCGATGATTTTTAAACACTGGAGATTTGATGATGAGTTTGTTAATATCATCAAATATGCTGATTATCCAACTCAAGTACCTGAAGAGTTTGCAGAATTTTCTCAAGCACTCAATATCGTTAAAACCATTATTCCGATAAATAAACCTCTTACAGAACAATCCATTATATTTGGTTTACAAAAAGCAGACAAACTTGGTTTTAACCATGAACTACTCGAAGACAGTGTCGATGAGATCTTAGAGGCACTGTAAATGACAAAAACTGTAACTGTTATAGATACTTTTGGATTTTTTTTCCGTAGCTTTTATGCACTGCCACAATACCTCAAAACAAAAGACGGTTTTCCAACCGGTTTACTGACCGGTTTTTCAAATTTTATCACTTCCTTAGAAAAAAAACATGATAGTGACTACTTGATCTTTGCTATAGATACCAAAGGGGACACCTTTAGAAACGAACTGGATTCCAACTACAAAGCAAATAGAAGTGAAGTACCGGAAGATCTGCTCAAACAGCTTCCCATAGCGATAGAGTGGATCAACAAGATGGGATATAAAACTCTTGGAAAAGAGGGATTTGAAGCAGATGACATTATCGCAACTGTTGTAAAGTTTGCCAAAGAAAAAGAGTATCTTGTTCGTGTGGTATCTCATGACAAAGATCTTTATCAGCTTATAGATGACTCTAAAGTGGTTTTGGTCGATGCTATAAAAAACTCTCTTATAGATGAAGAATACTGCATCAACAAATACGGTGTAACTCCTAAACAATTTACTGACTTTCAAGCTCTTCTTGGTGACAGTGCCGATAATGTTCCGGGAGTCAAGGGGGTAGGGAAGGTTACAGCGGCAAAACTACTCCAACAATGGCAAACTTTGGATAATATTTATGCTCATATAGATGAGATAAAACCACCGGGAGTGCAAAAAAAGCTTACAGCAGATAAAGAAAATGCCTACCTTTCAAAAGAGCTTGTAACACTTCGTGATGATGCGATAGAGAGTATCGATTTTGAAGAGTTCAAGATGGACATCAAAAATCCATTTCTTAATATCTATGACGAACTGGTCAAATATGAACAAAACGCTATCTTAAGAATGCTTCATGCCAAGAACCTTGTATCACGGAAAAACAGGAAAAAACACAAACCGATATCCAAGAGCAAACACAACAAGAAAACCTTTCATTTACTCCAAAACTTCTTACAGATACAAAAGAGCTTGAAGCAATTTTAAATAGTCTTACACCTGAGAGTCTTATTGCTTTTGATGTAGAAACGACCGGACTTGACAAACACAGTGATGAGATGGTCGGATTTAGTTTTTGTTTTGATGAAACAACAGCGTATTATGTTCCGTTTAAACATTTTTACCTTGGTATAGGGGAACAAATAAGCATAGAAGCTGTCAAAAAAGCGATCCAAAAAATATTTACATGTAAAGTGGTAGGACACAATATCAAGTTCGATCTTCATTTTGTTTCCAAGCTTTTAGGCAAAAACAATCTTGATATCTATGCAGATACTATCGTTTTGGCATGGCTGTATGACCCACAAATGCCACTTGCTTTGGATAAACTCTCACAAAAGTTCTTTCACCATACGATGGTGAGCTTCAAAAATACCGTCAAAAAAGGGGAGAACTTCTCCAATGTAGCCCTTGAAGAAGCATGTAACTACGCGGCTGAAGATGCTTATATCACCTTTTTACTTTATAAAAAGCTCCTTAATGATGTCAAACTTCAAAGTGCAGAACTCCTCAAAGAGTTCTTTGATGTAGAAGTGCCTTTTGTTATCACACTTTTGGAGATGGAGCAAAAAGGGATCAAACTCGATATAGCGTTTATGCAGGAGTTTAGAAAAAAGGTTTCTCTTAAGATAGAGGAACTCACAAAAGAGATCTACACTCAAGCTGGAAGAGAGTTTAATATCAACTCAACAAAACAACTCGGTGTGATCCTTTTTGAAGAGTTAGGCCTTGAAGCAAAGAAAAAGACAAAAACAGGTTACTCAACCGATGAAAAAGTGCTTAATGAACTCAAAGAAGAGCATCCTATCATCCCTTTCATCCTTGAGTATCGTGAAGTGCATAAACTTTTTTCAACCTATGTTGAACCACTCCTAAAACTTGCCCAAAAAGATCAAAATAACCGTATCTATACTTCATTTGTCCAAACAGGAACAGCAACAGGAAGACTCAGCTCAAAAGATCCAAACCTCCAAAACATCCCTGTCAAAACAGAGCTTGGAGCAAATATCCGCCGAGCATTTGTTGCAAAAGAGGGATACAAGCTCATAGGGATAGACTACTCTCAGATAGAGCTTCGTTTATTGGCTCATTTTAGCCAAGATCCAAACCTTGTCAGTGCTTTTAAAGAGGGTAAAGATATCCATCTCCAAACCGCGATCGTTCTTTTTGGTGAAGAAGAAGCGGCCAAAAAACGATTTATCGCCAAAACGGTAAACTTTGGACTTTTATATGGGATGGGGCAAAAAAAACTCTCAGATACACTGGGGATCACAACCAAAGAAGCAAAAAGCATTATTGAGAAATATTTTGAGAACTTTCCGACAGTCAAGAGCTATTTTCAAGAGATCGTAGAATTTTCCAAAGAAAAAGGGTATGTAGAAACACTTCTCAAACGCAGACGCTACTTTGACTACGAAAACGCCCGTCCTATGTTTAAAGCCGCGTATGAAAGAGAATCGGTCAATACCGTCTTTCAAGGGAGTGCAAGTGATCTGATAAAGCTCAGTATGAACAAAATCAAAAACATTATAAAAGCAGAAAACCTTGATGCTTCTATGTTACTTCAGATCCATGATGAGCTGATCTTTGAAGCCAAAGCCGACCAGGCTGAAGCTCTTGGAAAGAAGTTTCAAAACATTATGGAAAGTATTATGGAGCTACATATCCCTCTTAAAGCAAGTTTGAACATAGGGGAAAATTGGCAGGAGTTAAAATAATGAAAAAATACCTCATCACATCCAGACAATACTATACAGATACCCCGGCAGTTTTTCGTAAGATACTGCATGAACGCATTGTTATGCATATGCCGGAGTTTGTTTTATATAGAGATAAAAACAACCCTCTTTACACCACTCAGGCAGAACATACGGTAGAGACATGCAGACAATTTGAAGGGGTAAAGAGTTTTATCCATCAAGACCCTAAACTCGCAAACAGCCTTGGAGCAAATGGAGTTCATCTCACATCAAAACAGTTCG
>Ga0256828_1001940_pt1 | contig 12646 bp, 14 predicted proteins | sample CV88metaG_FD_185993 | JGI IMG/M metagenome (GOLD analysis project Ga0256828, IMG submission 185993) | Hydrothermal vent microbial communities from East Pacific Rise, Pacific Ocean - CV88 | ecosystem: Environmental > Aquatic > Marine > Hydrothermal vents | place: Pacific Ocean: East Pacific Rise... | reverse complement strand
TACTTCTATCTCCAAAACTAGGAGTAGATTCTGCTACATCTCTAAAAGGACCATAATATCCACTTGAGAATTTTGTACTATATGCCATAATTGGTAGATTTTCATATCCGTTTTCATCTAAAGCTTTTCGTAAAGTCTCTATGATACCATCCATCATACCACTTGGTGCTATCATATCAACACCAGCTTTTGCATGCACTAGTGCTTGTTGGGCTGAAAGCTCTAAAGTAGCATCGTTATCTACAGTCTCTTTTTCATTTAGTATCCCACAATGCCCATGGTCTGTATATTCACAAAAACAAAGATCAGTAACTACAAACATATCTGGATATGCCTCTTTTACAGCTTTTACAGTACGACTTATAATTGAGTTCTCACATAAACACTCACTTCCTACACTATCTTTAATATCTGGTATAGCAAAAAGAATAATAGAGTTTAATCCTAAAGTTCTTATATACTCACACTCTTTTAGTATCTGGTCAATACTCATCTGAAATACACCTGGCATAGATGATACTTCATCTTTTATATTTTGCCCCTCTCTTACAAAAAGTGGGTATATAAAATCTTTTGGAGTAACTATAGTTTCTCTTACTAAATCTCTTAAATTTTCATTTATTCTTAATCTTCTAAATCTTTTAAACATCGCATAAACCTTTTTTGATATAATATCCCTTATATTAACAAAATAGGGATTAAATTTATATGAAGATCGAAGTATCACAACTAGCAAATCTACCCACTACTCATGGTAATTTTTTAATACAATCATTTAAAGAACAACACCCAAAAGGGACAAAAGAGCATCTAGTAATATTTACAAAAGAGTTAGAGGATATACCAACAGTTAGGATCCATAGTGAGTGTTTAACTGGTGATGCAATAGGTAGTATAAAATGTGACTGTCAAGCTCAACTAAACTATGCACTTGATTATATCAATAAAAATAGTGGTATGGTGATATATCTTCGTCAAGAGGGTAGGGATATAGGACTTTTAAATAAGGTAAATGCCTACTCGCTTCAAGATAAAGGGTTTGATACAGTTGAAGCAAATCATCAATTAGGATTTGCAAGCGATGAGAGAACTTATGAGGTGGTAGATTTTATATTTGATTATTATAAAATAGATAAGATAAAACTTATGACAAACAACCCTGCAAAACTAAATGGTGTAAAAGTAGATATAATAGATAGAGTTCCTGTAAAAGTTGGAGTTACTAAAGAGAATAGTAACTATCTAAAAATAAAAAAAGAGAAGATGGATCATATCTTATAAAAAGATGGAGATTAAGGATTATAAAACTATTATGTTTCATAAATTAGCACAATCTATAGGTGCTACTAAAATAGATGCTAATAAAGGTGAGATAGATATAAATAATCTTATCTTAGATTCCTTTCTTTTTTTAACAAAAAATGGTGTATTGACCCATAAACAAACCAAAGAACTAGAGGTGTTTAAGGATCATTACAATAGGTATGTTGAGTATTGTATTGAACATAATTTAATAGATAAAGATAAGGTACATAAAGTGGATGATCTAAACATAACAACAGTACCAGATATGTCAAAAATAGATAAACCAGATATATCAAAAGAGTTAAAAGAGATGAATATCGACATAGATAAATTTATAGATATGTTTAGTGGTTTGGCAAATAGATAAAATAATATAAAATTAAAAATATAGGATGGTGTAGTTGTATGTATAAAAAAGTTTTGTTATCGTTGTTGTTATCTTCAAATCTGTTATTTGCTCAAAATGGTATAAAAATAGTAGGTGAGTTTAAAGAGGTGACAAATAAAGATCTATCATATGTAAATATAAACTCAAATGTACCAAATACAAAAATATATTTAGATGATATACTAATAGGTGAAGCACCACTAGAGGCTTATGAGATAGAAGCAGATAAACTTATACATCTAAAAGCAGTTGCCAATGAAAAAATATACCCAAAAGCTATAGAGAAAGATATAAAGTTAAAACCATTTAGAACAAGAACCATAGATCTAAACTTTAAAAAAGGTTTTGCTAAATTATTGTTAATAGGTAAAGATGGTTATCTATTTGTAGATGATAGATTTGATAGAACACTTACAAGCAACAATAGAGTTGTGACTATAGAAGCTGGTAAACAGATAAAGATCAAGATAAAAAACGGTGAGGAGCAATTTGTAGCTGTAAAAGATTTTTATGCAAATAAGTTTTATCAGTTTGATTATTCTTTAAAAAAGAAAGCTAGTGAATTAAAAAAGAGAAAACAATCTAATAAAATAGTTAAAAAGAGAGTTGATAATAGAGTAGTAAAAATAGGCAACCTTATGTGGGAGCAGGTAAAAGAGCCTGAAAAACATATATTTATGTATAAAGAAGCAGATCAATACTGTAACTCTCTTAACTTATTAGGTTACAATACATGGAGACTACCAACTATAGATGAGCTAAAAGATTTAGATAAAAAAAGATTTACATATCCATTAACAGATAAATACTATTGGTCTGGAACATCTACAAAAGGTAAATATGTATATTGGCAATATGCATTAGCAAAAGATTTTGTAAAAAACAAAGTTGAACCAAAAATAAAAACATTTTACAAGGGTTCAACTATGTGTGTAAGAGAGCTAAATAGTACACATAAATAACCACCACTATGAAATAGATATTTTATATATAAAACCATATCTAAAATATCTATTTCAATCTTATTTAATAAACTTATTATAGAATTATCTAAATTAAAACATAAGGTCATAATAATGAGTGATATTTACAATCCAAAAAAAGAAAATTTTAAAAATCCACAAATAGGTTCTATGCAAGAGTATAGAGAGTTAGTTTCAGATTTTGATGAAGACTATGAGGGTACATGGGCCCAATGTGCAAATAGCTGTATAGATTGGTTTGAACCATTTGATACTGTTTTAGATGAATCAAATGCACCATTTTACAAATGGTTTGAGGGTGGAAAACTAAATGTTGCTCACCAATGTGTAGATAGACATTTAGATACAAAGAAAAACAAAGCTGCAATTATATTTGAGGGTGATAATGGTGATAAAGAGATTATCACATATAGAGAGCTTTCATATAGAGTAAATCAAACTGCAAATATGTTCAAAAATAAGTTCGATATTAAAAAAGGTGATAGAGTAGTTGTATATATGCCTATGATACCTGAAGCTGCAATTACTATGCTAGCTTGTGCAAAAATAGGTGCAATTCATAGTATTGTTTTTGGTGGATTTTCTGCTGAAGCTCTAAGAGATAGAATCATAGATGCTCAAGCAAAATTAGTAGTAACAGCAGATGGTGCTTTTAGAAAAGGTAAACCATATATGTTAAAGCCAGTAGTTGATACAGCTCTTGAAACTGGATGTGAATGTGTACAAAATGTGTGTGTTGTTGAGAGAAATGGTGAAGATATAGAGTGGGTATCTGGTAGAGATTATAGTTATAATGAGCTTGTAAAACAAGAATCATCTAAATGTAAAGCGGAGATGATGGATAGTGAAGATCCACTATTTTTATTATACACATCAGGATCTACAGGAAAACCAAAAGGTGTACAACATAGCTCTGCTGGATATATTCTTTGGGCGCAGATGACTATGGAGTGGGTATTTGATATACAAGATAATGACACTTTTTGGTGTACAGCAGATGTTGGTTGGATCACTGGGCATACATATATAGTATATGGACCATTAGCATGTGGAGCAACAACAGTTATGTTTGAGGGGGTTCCTACATATCCAGATGCTGGTAGATGTTGGAGAATGGTAGAGGAGTATCAGATAAACCAATTCTACACAGCACCAACAGCTATAAGACTTTTACATAAAACTGGTGAAGATGAACCAAAAAAATATGATCTATCAAGTTTAAGAATACTTGGAACTGTAGGGGAGCCAATCGATCCACCAGCATGGAAATGGTACTATGAAACTGTAGGAAATAGTAACTGTAGTATAGTTGATACATATTGGCAAACAGAAACAGGAGGTCATATGATCTCTCCACTTCCAGCAGCAACACCAATAAAACCTGCATGTGCAACTTTTCCACTTCCAGGAATAATTGCAGAGATTATGGAGGAAGACGGAACACCAACTCCAATAGGTGAGAAAGGTTTTATGTGTATCACAAAACCATGGCCTAGTATGATAAGAACCATTTGGAACGATCCAGAAAGATTTGTAAAATCTTATTTTGGAGATTGCAAAAAAGATGGTAAAGCTGTATATTTTACAGGTGATGGTGCTATGATGGATGAGGATGGATATATAACTATTACTGGTCGTACTGATGATGTTATAAATGTAAGTGGACATAGAATGGGTACAGCAGAGGTTGAATCTGCGATTAAAAAACATCCAAATGTAGCAGCAGTTGCAGTTGTAGGGAAGCCTCACGATATAAAAGGTGAGGGGATATTTGCTTATGTGATATTAAAATCAGATGATGGCGTAGCAGATGAACTAGAGGTGATGAAAGAGATAAATGGTTATATCAAAACTGAAATTGGTGCAATAGCACTTTGTGATGATATGGCATTTGTTCCAGATTTACCAAAAACTAGAAGTGGTAAGATAATGAGAAGAATCTTAAGAAGTATCGTAAAAGGTGAGAAGATCACTCAAGATACATCAACACTAGAGGATCCATCTATTGTGCAAACTATTGAAAAGATAGTAAACTCTTAATATGTCTTATAGATCTTGGTATGAAAAACATAGCCAAAAACATAAAAAATTAGTGGAAAAATTAGCTCATCTAAGTGATGATGAGCTAATAGATTATTTTGATTTTGACAATATGGTAAAGCATGAGATAGATTTTTGTCCACTTTATAAAGATAATAAAAAATGTCACGATATAGAAGAGTTAAATTGCTATTTGTGTGCATGCCCAAATTTTAGAGTTGATAGTAAAAAAAGTTTTTGCAATATAGACTCAAAAGATGGTGGAACAATAAAAACAAAAGATTTTATCCATCAAGATTGTTCAAAGTGTAGTGTACCACACTCAAAAGAGTATGTTAGGAAACATTTTAGTAGAGATTGGGAGAAAGTATTAAAAGGTATCTTTTTGTAGATACCTTTTAGTTAGTTTTTAGAGATAGGGTTATTTTTCTTCTCTATCTCTATTATATTGTTATCATCTTGATTTTTTAGTTGCTCCTCTTTATCTTTTAGCCTTTCTAGTCTCTCCTCTTTTTGTTTTGCATATTTTGATTTTTCTAAAAATTTATCTATATCAAATATATCTTTTCTAGGTATTAGACAAACCATACTATCCTCTTTTAGTTCACCACCATGTTTTTTAAGCTCCTGATAGGCAGATAGTGGAATAGTAGCTTCAACATATTTCATCTTTCGTACTAGATAAAACATAGCTAGATTTAGTCCAATCATAATAAGTGTAAATACTGTACCAAAAATAAGAACCATAGCTTTATCTTTACCTATAGCTAAATCAGAGATAAATGATACTGCAATTACACCTAATAAACCTGTGATTATAGAGAAAACAACTTTTGAACTAAACACATCCCATTGTTTTTTATAAACCATAGAAACCAATCTCCAAAATATCATTATATCTATTAACATTACTGTTGTTACTATACCTAGTTCCATAATTATCCTTTATTTTTTAATTTTATTTTAAAACCAATACCTGAGGTACTATTAATAGTATCTTTACCTATTTTTTTTCTTAATTTATGTATCAAACTTTTTAAGGCACCATCTGATGGGTACTCATCACACCAAACAGTTGTTTTTATCTCCTCAATAGTTACTACTCTATCTTTGTGTTTTATTAGTAGTTCAAGAAGAATAAGTTCATAGTTAGTAAGTTTTACCTCTTTGTTATCTTTAAATAAACACTTAGATGAGATATTGTAAACTAAATCATCATTAATATGTATGTTATATAGACCATTATCTATTATATATTCTGTTGCTTTTTTAAGAGATTCTTGAAGCTTATCAAAATCTATAGGTTTTATTATGTAGTCTGTCAATCTTAATTTTACAGCATCAAGTAAAAACTCTTTATCACTATATGCACTAATAAGAATAATAGGGATATTTTTATCCACATCTCTTATAAGCTTTACAAAATCCAATCCATTGATTTTTCCAAGCATTATATCACTTATGATAATATCTGGAGAATATTTATGATATAGCTCAATTCCATCATCGCAACTATCTATAGCTATGATGTTGTTACATAACATTTTTAATATATTGGTTAAATATTCTCTAGTGGAATTATCATCCTCAATATACAATATGGTTAACTCTTTTAATATATTTTTATTCATAAAAAATATTATACTCAATAAGTGATTAAATTTTATTTGCAAACCTTGAAAATTTAAGTATAATACGAAAAAGAAAAAATACAGGAATTTATATGAATAAGCAACAAGCTATAGATAATTTAGATAAAGTTATATCAAAAATAGAGTTTTCAAGGCTGCAAGTTAGTGATCATCATATTGTGCAATTGGTTGCTGTTAGTAAATATAGCACAAGTGAAGATGTAAAAACACTATATGCAGCAGGGCAAAGAGCATTTGGTGAAAATAAAGTTCAAGATTTAAAGCAAAAGCAAGAGGATCTTCAAGATTTACCAATATCTTGGCATTTTATAGGTAAATTACAAAAAAATAAGATAAATAACCTAATAGATCTAAATCCAGTTCTATTTCACTCTTTAGATAGTGTAGAGTTAGCAATAGAACTAGATAAAAAATTAGAGGCAAAAGGTAAGAGTATGAACTGTTTGCTTCAGATCAATAGTGCCTATGAGGATACCAAATCTGGAGTAGATCCAAAAGATGCTATAGATAGTTACAACAATATTGCAAAAAATTGTAAGAATATAAACTTAAAAGGTGTTATGAGTATAGGTGCACATAGTGAAGATAAACAAACTATAGAGAAAAGCTTTAAAATCACTAAAGAGATATTTGATAGTTTAGATAATGCTACAATATGCTCAATGGGGATGAGTTCTGATATGGAACTTGCTATTAACAACGGATCAAATATGGTAAGAGTTGGTAGTGCATTGTTTAAAGAGGAAGTATAATTATTTTGAAAGTAAGAGGAGAAGAGTTGGCAGAAGATCAGGAGATATATAGTTATCATAGTTTTATGCTACCATTTAGTTTTAATGTAGCTAATAGAGTAGATATTTTAAAAAATTGGACACAAAAAGAGTATGAGGTTAGTTATCCTCAAGAGAGATATTTTCATCAGTTTTTTAAAGATAGTATGTTTAAGGATACATCATATTTTGAGTATGAAACATATAAAGATAAAGATTTGACAATAAAAAAGTCAAAAGAGTACAATCTAACAATAGAGAGTGTAAATTTAAGATTATTTGAGATAAATATTGGGATATTGACAATAAATATTAAAAATACAAAATATGAAGATCTACCATCTATTTTAGAGATAAATGATTTTATAAGAAGATTATATCCAGAGTGTTATAGTTACAATAAAGATGAAGATTGTTCACTATTAAAGTTTAAAATAGATAGTGAAGATGAAAATATGTTATTTAATAAAGATGACCAAAACTTTGATATATCTAATTTAGTGCAACAATTTTTACCAACTAATAAGATAGTACCATCTGTAGATGATAAGATGTTTGTTATATCTTTTTATAAAAATGAAAAGATCTCAAATAACTTAAAAGAGGAATTTACCAAAAATGATGATTGGTATAGATATGTATTTATAGATGGTGGTGATAAAACAGTACAAAACTACCCTATGCAGAAAAAGTTACTAGAGGATGCTACATACCCTAGATGGCAACAATATGGAACAATGTATGGTATGACTAGATCATCATTTGTTTGTTTATCTAGCGATGATATGCCTTTAGAGGATATGAGATCTATATACTACAATATGTTCTCACTACTTATCATGATAAAAGCGACACTTTTAAAATTCTCAAATGAGATTAGTCGTATAGCAAAAGATATAGGTAAAAGTGATATAAGGGAAGATGTAAATAAGTTGTATAAAAGTTATATCCAGTTTGTAAATTGGTTCTATTTTAGAGAGATAACAGGGAAAGATCAAGGGATAGAGCTTTATGATATGGGGATGAGCATATTTAATATCCAAAGAGATATAAAAGATCTAGATGAGGAGATAGAGGAGCTACATAACTATATAGAGATACAAACAGAGAAAGAGAGAAACAATGAGTTTGATAAGCTAAATAAGCTTGGATATGTATTTTTACCTGGTACATTTATAGCTGGGCTATTTGGTATGAATACTATATATGGTATCGATAATATGTTTGGATTTGTATTCTCTATTGGTATTATTATCTATTCTACTTTATATTTATCTAAGCTAAATAAGATCGATATAAAAGAGTTTTTTACTAAAAATAGATAATTATATAGTTTTAATAACATATATTATAAAATAATAGACAAAAAAGGATTTAGATGTATATGAGATATATTGTATTTGTATTGTTATTTTCAATTTCACTTTTTGGGATCGATTTTTCAAAAAAAGCTACTGTAGAGCCGTATCTTGTACAAAAAGGTGATGCTAAGCAGTGGTGTCCTATATGTGGGATGAAGATAAAAGATTATTATAAAACATCATATATAGCAAAACTAAAAGATACAAATATCTCAAGACAATATTGTAGTATGAGATGTCTATTAAAAGATATGCAAGAGTACACAATAGATACAAATAGTATCCAAGTAGTAGATGCAGCTACACAAAAGTATATAAAAGCAAATGATGCTTTTTATCTAGTAAAAAGTAAAGTTATAGGTACTATGAGTAAAAATAGTAAATTAGCTTTTAAAGATAAAAAAGATGCTTTAAAGTTCAAAAAAAGATTTAGAGGGAAGATTGTAGATTTTCAAAAGGCTTTTTCTCTTGCAAAAGAGAGTTTTGAAAGTGATAATAACTCTATAACTAAAAGAAAAGAGAAAAGATCTTATAAAAGAGGGCAGAGAGTTTTTAATCATATTTGTCAAAAAGATAAAATAGATCCAAATAATTATCTAGAGATAAATGACCTAAAAGCTGATATAGTCAAAAATCATCTGTGTAAAAAAACAAATGAAAAAAATCTTCAAGCACTAGCACTGTATCTTTGGGATGTTAAAAGATTTGGAGATCTAAATCAAAATGACCAAAGGGTAAAAGTAACACATGATGAAAAATGCCCAGTATGTGGAATGTTTACTTATAAATACCCAAGATGGGCAGCTCAGATCTTTTATGATCTAGGAGATAAGGGGCATCGTCATCTATCGTTTGATGGTGTAAAAGATCTTATGAAATTTTATTTTAATGCAAATAGATGGGGGAATTATACTCTATATACAAAAAATAATATTCATAATATTTTAGTAACAGATTATTATACACAAAAATCTATAGATGGTACAAAAGCATACTATGTAATAGGTAGCAATATCTATGGACCTATGGGGCATGAGTTTATACCATTTAAAACAAAAGATGATGCAGATGTATTTATGAGAGATCATTATGGATCTGCTATTTTAAAATTTGGTGATATTACAGAATCACAGGTTTATCAACTAGATAAAAACTAAATTATATGTATCAAAAAACAAAATACTTTTTTATATCTATGTTGATTCTATCAACTACATTATTTAGTACGGTTATATTTTTGTATAATACTAAGAGTATGAGTGGGGAAGAAAAAATAGATAAAGATATTTTTGTTTCTATAGTTGGTTTACCAGATCTAGCTATATCTACAGAGGCTAGTTATATTCGTCATAGAAGTTTAGCTAGTATAAAAACAATATTTTTTGATGCACCTGAATATATAGAGTATTTCCCATCATCTTATGTTATATCTTATGGGAATATCAATGAAAAATAAAATTAATTTCTACCTACTAGAGTATGCTATAAGTTCACTTTTTAGACAAAAATCAAAAAATATTTTTATAGTTATAATATTTACACTTTTAATCTTTTTAGTATCATCTATATTTTTTATAGCAAACTCTATAAAATATGAATTAGATCAAACTATAGATAAGCTTCCAGCAATAACTGTACAAAAGTTTCAAGCGGGTAAAATAGTAGATATACCAAGTAGTAGAGTAGATGATATACTTAATATCACAGGTGTTATAGATGCAAGTGCAAGGGTGTGGGGGTACTATTTTTTAGAAAATAGTGGAGTAAATTTTACTATAATGGGGATAGATAATTTTGAAACACAATATAGTAAAAGCTTATCAAAGATAGTAGAAGATAAAACAAAATCAAAAATATTGGATGATCAAAAGATGCTCATAGGAAGTGGTGTAAAAAAGATATTATCTCAAAACTATTTTAACAACTATTTTAATTTTATACTAGATGATGGTACTTTTAAAAAAGTAGCAATTGGTGGTGTATTTAAAAGTGATATAGAGTTTCAATCAAACGATATGATTTTAGTATCAAAAGAGTTGGCATATGAGATATTTAATATGGATGAAGAGAGTGCTACAGATATAGTTGTAACTATAGCAAATCCAAATGAGTTAGATACAATAGTAAATAAGATAAAGATACTATTTCCAGATTGTAGAGTTGTAACAAATGAAGATTTTAAGATAAGCTATGAAAATATATTTAATTATAAAAGTGGATTATTTTTGGCACTATTTATAGTTTCATTATTTACATTTTTTATGATAGTTTATGACAAAACAACATCTCTTTCATCTTCACAAAAAAAGGAGATAGGGATATTAAAAGCACTAGGATGGAGAGTAGATGATATACTAAAAGAGAAGTTTTATGAAGGGTTTATCATCTCATTTATATCTTATATTTTAGGTGTTTTACTCGCTTTTTACTTTGTATATATTTTAGATGCACCACTTTTAAGAGATATTTTTGAGGGTTATTCAAAACTAAAAACAACTTTTGATCTACCTTTTGTAATAGATTTTCAAACACTTACTTTAGTGTTTTTTATCACTATTCCTATTTATATCGCAGCTACAATTATACCATCTTGGAGAGTAGCTACATTAGATGCAGATGAGGTGATAAGATGATAGAGTTAAAAAATATCACAAAAGAGTATATTGTAAATCAAAATCATACAGTAGTAGCTATAAAAGATATAGATCTTAGAATAAGTGAAGGTAAGTTAGTGGTTTTAAAAGGTGCTAGTGGAGGTGGAAAGAGTACTATTTTATCTTTAATTGCAGGGTTATCAAAGCCTACTAGTGGAGAGGTGATAGTTGATAGTAAAAGAATATCAAAACTACCAGATGATTTTTTAGCACTTTATCGTAGAGAAAATATAGGATTTATCTTCCAAAAATATAACCTAATAGATAATTTAACAGTTCAAGAGAATATCATAGTACCACTTATTCCTCAAAATCTACCAACATCTAAAGTGCAAGAGATGTTGGATGAAACAATGAAAAAATTTGATATATATCATAAAAAAGATATAGTTATAAATAATCTATCAGGTGGAGAGCAGCAGCGAGTTGCTATAGCTAGAAGTATGGTAAATGATCCAAAGATCATAATAGCAGATGAACCAACTGCAAACCTTGATGAAAAACTATCTTTAAATTTTATAGAGATATTAAAAGATCTAAAATCTACAAATAAAACTATCATTGTAGCTACACACGATCCACTATTTTTTGATCTTGATTTTGTAGATATGATGGTAGATATAAAAAATGGTAGGATCGTATAGTTGATTTTAACTCCAGAGATCTTAACAATATTTATCTTAAATAGTATATTTTTACTTTTTGGTACTATCGCTTTTTATCTTAGTTTGAAGATATATTTAGGTTGGGATATGAACTCAACAACAAAAAAGCAATATATGCTTCAAAAGCAAAGTTATCTTAGCTCTACATTTATAAAGTATATATTTATAGTAAAGCTGCCTCTATTTCTTTTTTTTATTTTTACACTAGATAAGCTATCTGGCTCTTTAGTTGGTGCTATGTGTGCAGCTGGAGTAGTCAATGCAACATCTTATGGTGTATATCTTTTTATCCTTAAGATCTTAAATCTATATCTATTTGGTTTTTGGTTACTTTTACATAAAAAAGATATTTCAGATGAAACACTACCATATACTAAAAAAAAGTTTGGTCTATTTACTATTATATATTTTATATTTCTAGCTGAGATTATAGTAGAGAGTTTGATGTTTTTAAATATAGATCCATCTATTATGGTTAGTTGTTGTGGTACACTATATAGTGCAACAGCAGATTCATATATATCTGTATTGTTTAAACTAAACCCTATCTATCTAGTTGCTCTATTTTATATAAATTTTTTAGCAATAGTTGTAGCATATATATTTAAAAATAGGTATCTATACTCAATACTTAGTATACTATTTTTACTATCATCTATAGTATCACTAATAGTATTTTTTGGGACATATATCTATGAGCTTCCTACCCATCATTGCCCATTTTGTTTTTTACAAAAAGATTATTACTATATAGGGTATCTTTTGTATGTAACACTATTTATTGGTACATTTTATGCTATGGTGTTACCTTTTTTTTATAAGAGAAAA
>Ga0256828_1001938_pt1 | contig 12651 bp, 15 predicted proteins | sample CV88metaG_FD_185993 | JGI IMG/M metagenome (GOLD analysis project Ga0256828, IMG submission 185993) | Hydrothermal vent microbial communities from East Pacific Rise, Pacific Ocean - CV88 | ecosystem: Environmental > Aquatic > Marine > Hydrothermal vents | place: Pacific Ocean: East Pacific Rise... | reverse complement strand
AAATGAAAAAAGTGCTATTAATTAAAAATAGTTCAGAATTAGAAATATATATGGAAATCGCTAAAAATAAAGGACATAGACTTATAAAAGTTTATAGAGCTTTAAGTTCAATAGAATTTCCTATTTGTGTTTCTTCAGTTGAAGAAAATGGTTCTTCATATATAGAAATGTTTGAATCAACATCTGCAAAAAAGCCATATAGCCTTAAAGACCTTTTTGATAAAAAAAGTGTACTTAAACTTATTAAGGAGAAAGATGAAAGAACAAAGATTCAAAGAGAAATGAAAGAAGCATTAAGAAATTTTTCATCTATCAAAGGATATGAACTTTTTCAATCAGCAATTGATAAAAATGGATATGATATTGCTTCACTTCATTTTACTATCGATTTTTTACTTGGTAATGAAGAGAAAGGAACAAAAAAACTCAAAAGAGCATTTAAACTAATAAAGAAAATTTAATGAAACATTTGGTAGTAAAAAGGATTTTAAAAAATCTTACGGAAAAAGAAGGTAAAAAAGAAATCAAAAATAAAAGAAAGTTGAAAAAACAAGTAAAGAAATTTTTGAATAGTATGATTGAACAACATAATAAAAAAGGGAAAATTAAAAATAAGGTTCTTTTTTTTAAAATTGTTAAAATGAAAAAAGTTAGGGGATTTTATTCATTAGAACCGAATAAATACAAAGAACTAACTATTATCTATGTTGAAAAAAACATACATGGAACAATTGATTTTGGAAAAATTAAAGTTCCTCTACATCATTTAGACAAAAAAGAGGCGAATTTATGTTCTTATCAATATAAATTCCTACATCAAATTCCATCATTTGACTAAGGAGAGAAAATGGTAGATATAAAGTTTAAAAAAAATCATGAAATCAAGTTTAAATTTGATAAAAATTTTCTAAAGAAAAAAGAAATTGAAAAACTTGAAAAAATGATTCAAAACAGTTTGTTAAAACTAGAAAAAGTAGAAACACCATATCCAAAAATGTTTTTGGTAATGGTTTTTACAAAATATCTTTATATAGAAGATACAAAATATGGAATGTTTGCTTATTTCGATGAAGATGAACATGATTCAATAGAACAAGTAAATGATTTTATTAAATATGTTAAAAATGAAGTGAAAGAATATTGTAAAAAACAAGGTAAAGATAAAAGTTGGAAAGAAATTCCAAATTCTTTAGTTGCCTCATATTATTCACAATAGAAAAGGATTTCTCATGAAAAAGAAAATAAATAAAGCAACAAAAAGATTGAAAGAAAAATCAAGTAAATCTTTTCAAGTTATTACCAATACATATACTCATGGAAAAATGACATATTTTGGATTTTTTGTTTATAAAAATGAAAAACAAAGAGATAAGATTTTTGAAGAATTACTCAAAGAAGACCATCAAGGACATTTAAGTAGACAATATGAAGATAGACATTTTAATCGATTTTTTAAAGATATTGATTATGATGATATTGAAAAAAAGTCTATATTAATAATTCTTTATGTTGGAGAAGAAAAAGAATATTTAGATAAAATCAAAAAAGAACTTCAAAAAACATTTGAAAAAAATCTTTTCTCTATTCCATACAAAGATACAGATATCTACTTGAAAGATATTTATCTTTGAATCCATAAGCTTATAGCTTTTGGATTATAAAAAAAATTGAATTTCTTAAAAAGAGCATAAAAAAAATTGAATTTCTTAAAAAGAGCAGATAGAAGGAAACCTTCTATCATTCAAAAAGAGATGATATTTTTGTATATGTTATTTTTTCATATCCAAAATCATTTCTTCTAATCTTTCCAATAGGTTCTTGCTTTTCATTATAAGCAACAAATCCTTCAAAAGAGAAATCTTTAAAAAGATTCTCAAAATAAGAAAAAGAAACATTATCAACATCAAAAATCAATTTTTCAGAAAAATGAGGTATCCAATGATGTTTATCTTCATTATGAGGATTACCTTGTAGTTTTGGACCAATACATTCATATGTTCCATCAACTTTTTCTTTAAGATTTAAAAACCCTTCAAGAATATACTTTTGACTTGGATTATCTTCTTCTACAGGAACCCAATGCGGCCAATGACCAGATTTTTCATCAGGTTCTTGACAAGGAATAGCTCCGTTAGGAAGTTTTGATTTTACCTCATCTATGGTATAAGTAATAATCTTTCCTTTTTTCTTTCTAAAAAGTTTAGCATCATATCTACAATAAGGTTTTCCATCTTTAATCATACAAGCAGTTCCATCAATTTTAATTTTGAAATGATGTATCCCTTCCATTGGAGGAGTATTCATAACTCGTCCAAGATTTTCTGGATTTTTTTGAAATATAGTTGGAATTTTTTTCATTTTTTCTCCTTTTTAATTCCATTTTTTTTGAAAAAACATTAGGTCTAATAAACCTTGCTCTTCATATTTTTCTTTAGTTTCTTGATTAATCCAAAAAGAAAGATATTCATATTTTTCTCCATTTATAAAACTTTTTCCTTTTTTATGCTTATAAGGTATATATTTAGAATATTGACTTCTTTCAATCAAATCATCAATAGTACAACCTTCTTCAGTAAATATAATAATATTATACATCTCATTTCCAAGAACAGTTTCAATACTTTTAATATGCATCTAAATTATTTAGTAAATTTTCTAATCTATCCAACTCACTATAAAGCTCTGAACGAGACATTAATTGATACTCTTTTCTTTTTTCCATAATCAATCCTTTTTAAATAAATGCCACTGGCAAAATAATTTTATCTTCAATAGAAGAAACCTCTGTAATCAAATCATCTTCATCAAATAAATCATCAATATAATTTAATGAACTAAAAAGTCGATTTTTTAGTGCATCTATATCTTTAACTTTTTCTAGATAAAAAGAACCATCAAATTCATTTCTTTGTCGAATATAAAAAGAACCATCTTTTAAATCATTTTTTTCAAAAACAGAATTTTCTAAAAATGGTTTATTTGATACAAAAACTAAAGAACCATAATCATAAGAAGAAATAAATTCTTCAAGAATTCCTCTATAATTAACTTTATTCATAAATCTTCTTGGATCAGATCCAATTGTTTTGATTTTAACATTTTCCATACCATCGATATTAATAGAAGTAGCTCCTTCCAAAACAAACTTATATGAAAAGAACTGCTTTAAGCTCTTAATAATTAATGATTTATCAATATCAAGAACATTTTTAAATTTCAACTTCCTCACTTGATTTCTCATAAAAATATCTTTTAAATGAAGAGCAGGAAAAAATGGTTCATTGTGTTTAATACCAAAGTTAAATTCATTTTCATGAATTTTAACAGCAGCAATATTATCTTCAAAAATATTTAATTCTTTATCTGTATATGAAGAACTCAAAGCCGTCATAGCTATTTCTCTATGAACAATACCTTTTTTAAAAATAAGATATCTCTCTCCATCAAAATCTTCAACAATAGATAAATTATCTAAATCTTTAAATTTTATTTCTTGATTTTCAATACTTTCAATTGTATCTAAGGCTAAATAATAGTCATTCATAGAAACAAAGCCATTTGAAGTCATTGTTTTAAATTTACAAACTTTTTTCTTAAGTTTATCAAATTTATTTTTTGTATAGAATAATTCTATATTTAGTTCATTAGAATAGACAATAATATATTGACCATTTGTTTTGTTTCTCCAATCATCAGAAATCAAATCTTTTGGATTTAACTTTCTGTGATTATTTGTAAATGAATTTACAATTTTAACTGCCTCATTATATTTCATTTTTCACCTTTCAATTTGTTTTATTCAATAAAGAAACTGAAAAAAAACAATCATTTAATATAAGTCTTCCATTTTTTGTTGACACATTTCGTGGAGAGATTTCAAAAGCGATATCTCTTTCATCTAAGTAGTTCATAATAGCCCAATATGCTTTAATTAAAGCATCTTTATGATATTTACGAACACCTTTTAGAGAAGAGATTTTATATTCATAATCATTAAGATTTCTAAATATTCCTTGAATTTCTCTAAGTTGTCTATACATATTTTGATAATATGGTTTAAGTTTTGAAATGACTGATTTACTTTTTAAATCTTCATCATATTTCATAATATATTTAAAATCATCACCATAATCCATATGATCAAAAAAATCAATTTTTGGAAATAATTTTGAGTTAGGAAAAAATCCAACAGCCATTGCTTCTTTAATAGGGTCAATTGTTTTTATAACAACTTTTTCAGAATTAAATTTATATACTTCTGAAAAAGAACCTTTACCTATAAGTTTCATAATCTAACCTTTCTAAAATAAAATCGATATCTTTTAATAAAAAAAGAATCCTTCTTTGTTATAGAAGAAAATAAAAAGAAAAGTATTTTTAAAAGATAGTTTTTTTAGTTAAATTTTTTTCTAAATAATGAACAGATAAAGCAATCATTAATGCGGAATTAAATGTAATATTATCTTTCATCTTATCTATATTTAATAATATTGATTTTATATCAAACATTTCATCATTAAATTCAGTTTTAATAAGCTTTCGAACCTTTTCTCTTACATTATTATTAGATAATAATTGAGGACCAATAAAAGGATGTTTTGGCTTATCAATAAGGAAAGCAGGAATGATATCTTTAAACTCATTCTTTAATTGAATTTTATTTAATTTATATTCTAATTCAGTTGAAAAAGCTTTATCAATCAAAGCTTTATCTAAAAATGGTAATCTACCTTCAATATTATGTGCCATTTCTATCTTATCACCCAATGTAGTTAAAATATATGGAGAGAAACATAAATCTAACCAAAGTTTATGAGAAAGAAAAGGTTTTTCTAATTTACTATCAAAAGTGATTATCTCTTTTTTCTTATTATTAAGGAAAAACTTATGAAGCATATCTCCAATTTCAAATTTTCCTTTTAAAAATTCTGGAAAAGAAGAGTTACTTTCTTTAGAACTATTCATATATCCTTGTAAGATATCAGGAACTTTAATATCTTGAACTTCAGAAACTAAATGTTGATATCCCCAAAATAATTCATCTGAACCTTCCCCACTAACATTAATCTTATATCCTTTTTTAGCAATTTCTTTAAATAAAAGGTATTTTGCAGCAACATGTATATTTACAGAAATACCTTCACTAGCAACAATAGCTTCTTCTAAATTATCGAATAAAGTTTCTTGATCTAAATATAAAATATTTGAATTACTAATATTATTATGTTCAATAATTCTTTTAATATCATCAACTTCATTAAATTTATCATTTTCTGTAAAAGCTACAGAAAAGGTTTCAATATCTCTATTTAATATATGCGAAGAAATAGATGAAATTAATGTAGAGTCAATACCACCACTCAATGTAATAGAAACATCTTGATTTTCTATTCTTTTAGCAACAGCATCAATCAATTCATTTCTAATAGAAATTTTTTTATTACCTATAGTATATTTAAAAAATTCTTTTTTTATAATTTTATTATTCTTATAAATATATAGTTGTCCTGGTTTTACTTCATTTACATTAAAAATAGATTCTCTTGAATATTGCATAGAAAAAGTATCATCTAAATTAGAAATTTTTAAATTATTAAAAGCTTTAATTTCACTAGATATTTCTATATTTTCATTTAATCTAAAATACAAAGGCTTTGTTCCAAATCTATCTCGAGAAAAGATAAGAATATCTTTTTCTAAATCATATAATACAAAAGAGAATTCACCATTTAAATGGTTTATAAAATCTAAACCATATTTTTTATACAAAGGAATTATAATTTCAGAATCACAATTAGAAATTAGATTAAATTCTTTAAAATAAGATGAATAATCATAAAATTCTCCATTAACAACAGCAATAATATTATCTTTTATAAATGGCTGAATTAAATCACCTGTAAGTTTTAATCTATTATGAGCAAAATTAAATCTACCTAAAGAATCTATTGAAGAACTAGACCCACCTCGATGATTTAATATATCTATATTGTCTATTTTATTATTTTCTTTTACAATTATTCCACACATTTAAAACTCCATAAATATTTTTACTGGAGATGATGCAGAATCAATAATAGCATCTTTCCATTTTGTAATTTTATATATTTTACCCATATAATTCATTAAAAAATCTTCATTTTCATTTATAAATTTAACAGCATTATTAAAATTAGTATAATAAGATGCTTCAATATGTAATCCTTTTTTAATAAAACTCAAAGTATCAAAAACTTCATGTAAAGGAGTTCTACTTCTTAAAATAATCGTTCCATTTGAAGCAGTCCTTTTCATAATTTCATTTAAAGAACCAGTTTCAGCCTGAACAACTAAATTATATTCTTTAAAAGGAGTATCTTTATAAATAAGTTCAACATTAGGATTTGTTCTTTTTAATATATTATATATAATATTAGGAATTCTTCCTTTCCCATAAACAGCAACACTTGTTTCATTTTCTATATTTAATAATGAAGCAGCGACGGGTTCTAAATAAGTTGCTAGTAAATGATGCCCAATAGGAAAAATAAATTCATTTTTTACAGAAATATATTCAGAAAAATATCCTGATTCTGTTAAACCATGCATACCATCTTTTGTATAAGGATTAATCCCAACATATTCATCAATGTTAAAAATTTCAGACTGAACAATATTACCACTTACTTCATGACCAACTACAATATTATCTATAGGAAAATCATCTTTAATAACATCTATATCAGTTTTACAAATACCCATATATTTTACTTTAATAATAGAATATCCTTTTTTTTCTTTTGGATATGGAATTTCTCTTATATCTACAATTTTGTCTTTTTTTATAAGTCCTTTCATTTTGTATCTCCATTAATAAATATAACTTCAACCAATAAAGGTTGAGGTTATGAGATATATAGTTCCTTTGCTATAATCTCTTCAATAAATTTTTCTTTTTCTTCCCATGTTTTTCCTTCAACGATAATATATCTTTTATTTCTTTTTTCAAGTTCCTCTATAAATTTATTAAAAAACCATTTTTGAATAGAAATATCATCATAATACCGACCTTTTATATCTTGAAAATTATAATTTTCAAGATTCATAAGAATATAAAGATTAAAATCAGTTTCATTTTTAGAAAAAGCATCCTCGTTAAATGTTCCAAATAGTTTTTCAGACCAAATATTAGTTGTAATTGCATCTGTATCTGAAATAATATAAGGCTCTTTTCCATATTTCTCAAGATATTCTCTTTGACCTTTATAGATACTATCCATATCTTTTATAGTTAAATCTCTATCAAGTTCTTGAAGAAAATCCATTGCAAATTCAGGAACTCTGCTCATATGAAATTTTTTTGACATTTTGCGTGTCATTGTAGTTTTACCAGATGACTCGGGTCCAAGAATTGCGATTCTTCGTTTAAAATAATCTTGTGTTGATTTAGGTAGCATATCCCAGTTTTCAGAAAGATTTTCTCTAACTTCAGTAGCAGATATATTAAAAACGTCTCTATTAATGTCAATAATTTCAAATTGACAGCCAATTACTTCAGCTAATTTTTCAATATAAGCTTCTGAACCGATAATATAATCAGGAACAGAACCATTAGCTTCAATAATTAAATCTTTCCAAATATTCCAAAAGTCATCTGTTTCAGAAGGACATTGAGGATTTCTTTGTTTTGAAGAAACAAGATTAATCTTATCTCCAAACTCATTATTAATGATATTATATCTATCTTCTACAGAAATATAACCTTTACCAAATGGTTCAGGATTAAAATCATCTATATAAACAGTCATTCTATCATAATTTTTAATACCATATTGAATACAATATTTATGCCCTTTATGCAAAGGCATAAATTTACCTATCATTATTGCAGTTGTCATTATTTTCTCCTTTAAACAACTATTACATTTTATAAATGTATCTGTTATTTTTATTGTTAATATTATAACATAAAAAACCTTATTTTTAAAAAAACAAAAAATATTTTTGTATATTTTGTTATAGGATTTAATAAAAGAAATGATATAATTATATTATGTATAAATTAAAATTAAATAATCAATCAAATAGAATCGCTGTAAAAGATAATGTTATGGAGTTTTCATATTCTGAATTATATATAAATGCAAAAAAAATAAATAAAAAAATTGATAAAAAAGTTATTGGAATATATATGAATAAATCAGCATATTATATTCAAGCAATATATTATTCATTATTTGCAAACATTACATTTATTCCATTAAACCCCACATTACCAAAAGAAAGAATTGATTTTATAATTAAAGATGCAGGAATAGAATTAATATTAAAAACAAAAGATTTAAATATTGATTTTAATAATGTTTTAAATATTGAAGATGCAATAAATATTAAGGGAAGAGGAAAAAATTTCAATTTAGAAACACAAAAAGAAAAATATATCATATATACATCAGGAACAACAGGAAATCCAAAAGGCTGTATTTTATCAGATAAAGGAATAGATAATGTTATTTCTCAACAAGTAAAAATATTTAAAATGAATAAGTCAAATATTTTTTTATATTTATCAATAAATTTTGATGCAAGTCTTTCAGATATTTTTTGTTCTTTTTATTCAGAATCAACATTATTTATTAATGATGATATCTTAAAGGATAAAGATAAAATAATTGATTATTTTAAAAAAAATAATATATCACATGTAGATATTCCACCATCTTTTCTTGCTTTTTTTAAAAAAGAAGAATTACCAACATTAAAAAATATAGTTATTGGTGGAGAAATAGCTTCTAAAATAGATGATTTTCCTCGTGTGGTAAATGTATATGGACCAACAGAAGCAACAATATGTACAAGTTATGAAATAGTTTCAAAAAATTTTAAAAACAATTGTATTGGAGTACCTTTAAAAAATGTAGAATATAAAATTATAAATAATAGATTACATATAAAATCAATTCAATTATTTGAAGGATATAAAAACATGTATAATCCAATTAAAGATGGATGGTATGATACAGGAGATATTGTTGAAGAAATTGATGGTAAATATTATTTTAAAGGAAGAGAAGATAATCAATTAAAACATAATGGAAATATGATAAATTTAGATGAAATTGAAATTAAAATTAAATCTATAAATCCAACAGCTTTTATAAAATATGAAGATAAAGAAATTATTTTATATACAGATAAAAGAATAGATAGAAAAGAATTAGAAAAGATTCTACCATCATATATGATTCCACATAAACAATATATAAATCATGAAGGATTATCAGATAAAACAAGAAAAAAAGAATTTATAAATAAAAGTAAGATATATAATATTTTTAAAGATTATGATGATTATCATACTCCTTTAAAAGAACTTGGTATAGACAGTTTAAAAATTATAGGATATTCAATAGAATTATCAGAAATAGGTATTGACTTACCTTATTCTGAATTAATGAATTTAACTATTTCAGAAATAAATAATAATGAAAAGGAAATTTTAACTGAGGAAGAACTAAATAAAAAAGTAGAAAAAATAAAAATAAATAAAACAATAAAAGGTAAAAAAACATTATTGGTTGGAGCAAGTGGATTTTTAGGAATATATTTATTAAAAGAATTAATTGATTTAAAAGAAGATGTTTATTGTTTGGTTAGGTCAAAAAAGAAATTAATTGAAACGATTAATTATTATAAATTAGATATAGATATAAAATTATTAAAAGTTTATGAAGGAGATTTATTAAAAAGAAATTTTGGATTATCAATAAATGAATATCAGTTTTTAGAAAAAGAAATTGGAATAATTTATTTTATGGCAGGAGAAGTAAATAATATAAAAAGTTTAAAAGAATTAAAAAAAACCAATATAGAAACAGTAAAGAATATATTAGAATTTAAAGGAGATAAAAAAGAGTTAATTTTTGCGTCAACATTATCAGTAAAAGTATCTGTTTCTCCACAAGATAAAATTATTGATAAGAATGAATTAAAAAGTAGTTCTAAAAAAGTTTTAACAGGTTATGCTCAAAGTAAATGGATAGCGGATAAGATGGTATCTTATTTTCCAAATGTATATATTATGAGATATGGAATGTTATTAAACAATATTTTACCAAAGAATAGTTTTTATACAATGCTTATTGATGAAATAAAGAACTCAGATACTGTTCCAGAAGATAAACATTATAGTATGGATAATACATCTGTTATATTTGCAGCAAAAGAAACAATAAAAAAGAGAGAAAAGATAAATAATATTGTAGAGAATAAAAAAATATATTATAAAGATTTAATAAAAGGAAAAACGATAGGAAAGAATAAATTATTATCTCAATTTATTAATGAAAAGTCTTCATTAAATGTCTTCGAAACTACTACTATTGAGAAATTTATAATTTAACTTCTTATAACGAAAAGATTAGTTATTGATTTAACTAACATATTAAAAAAAAAGGAGTTTTAGATGAAAAAATTACTAAAACTAAAAAAAATAGAAAAAGGATTGCCTATTAAGGTTAATACAGAATTGGAAGAAAAAATACTTTTAAGTATTTTAAATAGAACTTCTTTGTATTTTTATACAAATAAAGAACAAAGAACAAAATTTATTATTATTAATAATAATGAGCCAAAATACATTTCAAAAGAAGAAGCAGAAAAATATAGAAAAATCTATCATTTTAGAGATATTATAAAGAGAAAAGAAAGGAGAAAGCTTATTGAAAAAATAAAAGTAGAAATATGTGGTCTTGAACATATAAACAGAAATATGAAAGATATTTGTTTAGATAAAACTTATGAAAAAGGGAATTCTTTTCTTCAAAGTTCAAAAGCAAAACTAAAGATAGAAATATCTCTTTTATATAGTTGTTTGAATCTGCTAAATTTTAAAGATACTTCACATAATTTATCTTTTTTCAAAACAATTTATTATCTAAAAGGAGTTAAATGGTAATTTTATCTAAATATATAGATAAATATGATGAAAATAAATTCATTATAGAATATGAAAATTATATTCATGCTCATGGAGGTGATGGAACACTTATTCGTGCTGTTAGTATGTTTAGAGATAAACAAAAACCATTTTTTGGTTCAGCAGCAGGAACAGTTAGTTTCATGATGAATCCAGAAAGACACATTTCTAAGAATGCAACATTAGTTGATTTATACAATATAAAAGTTGAAGTAACATATATAGAAAATAATGAAATTAAAATTGCTGAATATGAAGCTTTCAATGAGGTAGCAATTGGAGGAGATATGAATTCTTGGATTTCATTTTCCTTTAAAGATAATTTTATTGAAGAATTCAAAGGAGGAGGAATAATATTTTCTACAACTCAAGGCTCTACTGGATTAAGCAAGAATAATGGAGGAAAAGTGCTTCCTTTATCTTGTGAAGACTGGGTTGTTACGGGTGATAAGACGAATAGAAAGATTAATAGTGTTATTGAACCACAAGATATAACAATGCATGTAAGTTCAAGAACACCTATTACAGTATGGGTAGATGGAACAAATAATAAAATTATTAATAATGTTGTTTCAGTTTCATTATCTAAAGGTCAGCGTGTGCAACTATTATTCAATGATATAGATGCATTTAAAAGAAAAAGAATATAAGTGCCTTTTGGCACTTCGCAATCTTATAGAGAAAAAATATTCAGAAAAATTTAAAGTTCTTTTTGATATAATAATAAAAAAGAGAATTAAATGATATATATTATTGGAGATACTCATGGATGCTATAAAACAGTAAGAGCATTAATTGAAAAACTACCGAAAAATGCAGAAATAATTTTTGTTGGAGACTTAGTTGATAGAGGAAAAGATTCAAAAAAATTAATTAAATTTATAAGAGAGAATAATTATAAAGCAGTATTAGGAAATCATGAATATTTAATGATTGAAGCAGTTGAATTTATAAATAATGGAGGACGAATAAGTTCTACATTATGGTTTGATAATGGATATGCTTCTACAATAAATTCTTATAATAGGGATTTTAAAGATAAAGATTTATTAGAGGATATTAAATGGTTAAAAACTCTTCCACTATATTTGGAATATGATATTAAAGATGAAAAAGGAAGAAAACTTGTTATAAGTCATGCTCCTTGTTTAGACCATTTTACAGATATGAAAAATTTTGATGATGAGGGAGAAGAATTTTTAAAAGAATATTTAAATGATGTTAATGAAGAAATATTCTTATGGAATAGAAAATTTCCACAAAATATACAAAGAGAATATTTTAATATTTTTGGACATAATATAGTTAAATACTGGATAAGAAATAAAAGTGGATGCTTAAAAGTAAAACCAGAAGTAATTCAAGATACAGGAATTCTTTTAGATATTAGTAAAGGATATGCTGCGATAGATACTGGATGTATAGAAGGAAATACTTTAACATGTATAGAATTTCCAACTATGAGAGTAATTCAACAAAAAAATATAGAAGATTTATAATCTTCTATTAATATTCTTTTTTGTTAAATTATTTTTTTTCTTAAAAATAAATGTATTTTCATTAAAAGAAGGAGATAAATTCCAAGAAAGATTTATAGATGTGGTTTTTTTATTTTTTAAATTATAAATAACATATCTTTGAATAAGTGGTTTGTCTCCTCTAGATATTAAAAAATGTATTTCTAAATCATTATT
>Ga0256828_1001936_pt1 | contig 12656 bp, 30 predicted proteins | sample CV88metaG_FD_185993 | JGI IMG/M metagenome (GOLD analysis project Ga0256828, IMG submission 185993) | Hydrothermal vent microbial communities from East Pacific Rise, Pacific Ocean - CV88 | ecosystem: Environmental > Aquatic > Marine > Hydrothermal vents | place: Pacific Ocean: East Pacific Rise... | reverse complement strand
TAAATAAAAGTAATTAACATGGAATAAAATTTAATTTATTAAATTAATAATATAAATTATGAAATTTATAAATACATTTAAGGTAAAGAAGTAAAGGGACATATATGAAATTATTAGATTCAATTTATGACTTTAAAATAAAGATCAAAAATAAATATAAAAAATTGTTTAAAGAAACAGAAAAAAATAAAGATATTTTAAAAAGAACTACGCATTTTCTAGATTATGCCTTTATACATGGTGTTATTCCTGTGATTTTTAACAATTGGTATGATGGAAAATATTACATTTCTTTTAAAACTTCAAAAGATTTAGATGTAGTTAAAGGTCATTTGAAATATCAATCTATAACAAATGTTCAAGTAACAGATTCTTCAAATACGAAAATAATTTTAGATGAAATAACAGAAGAATTGGGGCCTCATTTAAAAGCAACTTTTAGTCCTATAACAATTATGGATATAGATTTACTTGAAGAAATAAAAATACTTGAAGCACTTCAAAATTATTATAAACAATTTAAAGATTTACAACTTTTAGCAAATTATTCTGAAACAGATGACTCTAAACTAAAACACAAATTAAAGTACACTAAAAATATGTTGAAAAGTAATATAAACATTTTTTATAAGAAAAATTTAGAATTTTTCACTTCAAAAACACTATATCCGTTATTTTCAAAAACAGGTATATTAGTTGAAAAAATTCCTGAATACTATCTTATACATCATTTAAGATATACTTATAAAGAGGAAAAAAATGTTTATAATTTTTTAGTATATGATATGCAATCATTGAAAGAAAAATGCTTTTTCATTTGGAATGAAATTGAAAATCTTGAAATGGACGAGTTAAATGAATTGAGAAGAAGTTTAGATGAATATGACTATTATGATGAGATTAAACATTATTTTATCACTATTATAAAAGCGTTATTTATTTTAAGAGATGTTGATATATTAAAATTAAAATATGTTCCAGATTCAAAAATAGTTTTCTTAATGGTTGATATACCTATTGAAGTTGAAAATTTTATTAAAGATAATTTTGAAAATATGGATATAGCAGTTGTCGTAAAAATGAAAGCAATTTTGCCAAATAATCACTATTATTTCTTAAATACAAGAAAAGAACCCGAAAAGGAACAAAAATGTTAAAAATTGATAAAAAAGAATTTATGAAGAAATTAGATGAAATATCAAGTGATGAAATTGTTGCTAAAGAATTTGAATTTTTTACAAGAAAAGTTGTTTCTTTTGATAGAGTAAGAATATCACTTTTAAACATTAAAAATTTTCAACTATTCAATCATAATTACGGGCACGATGAAGGAGATGTAGTTATTGAAATTATTGAAAAACAATTAAAAAATAAAGAATCAAATAATGATTTCTATGTTAGGTTTGGTGGCAATGAATGGTTGATAATTTCATTTGAAGATAAATTCTATACAACGGAACCTATTTTATATAGAGAACGAATTGAGGTTGATTGTTTATCAGGAAATTCATATATTACAGAAATAAAAAATTTAATTTCTGAATTAGACAGAATAAGATATTTCAGAAGATTTTATCAAGTTGAATGCAGAGTAGTAAAATGAAAAATAGAATTAAAAAAATAATTACAAATAATAAAATTTATAATTATGTTTCAAATCAAAAAGAAAAATTATTTTCATTTTCAAAAATAACACAGGCAAGGTTCATAGGTCTTGCCATTTTTTTATTTTTAGTTCAACTTTATGTTCCTATTATTGCCTCATTAAAAGGATTGCTTGTTTTGGGAAATATAAGACCTGAAACTGTCATTGCTATTTTAGGTATATTGACTATTTTATTTGAGAAAACCTATGAGTGGATTTTGGCAAGAGTAAGTTATTCTTTTATCTTTAAAATGATAATTTTTGTAAATGTTATGTGGATTTTTGGTGCTTTTTTATACTTCATTTCACCTACTTATTTTGTTTGGTGGGATTCTGTGGGTATGTTACTTGAAGGCCTTGTTTATTTACTGTTTTCTACTGCTAATAGTAATTATATTCACTATTTAGAACCTGACGATTATACCCGAGCAAACAATTTCAGAAATCATTTATGGTTAGATGTATCTTTAATTGGTTTATTTTTTAGTGCTTTAATAACTTATTTTTTAGGTGTTGCTTTTAGTATAGGTTTGATAATTGTTATAAATATCGGATTTGTGATATATCAATTAAAAGTGTTGCATTTATATAAAGAAAAGGATTTCTTATATATGTTACATTATCATAGACATTTGCGAGATGAGGCAAAAAAATTAAATAATAAAGAGTGAAACTCAATTCATAAAAAGGATTATTATGGCAGATAAAGTATTTAGATTTCAAGATTGTCAAATTATTTTAACAGACGATATGGTTAAAATAAATGAAACGACAGTAGATGGAGAGCAAAAAGCATTCCAATATACAATTAAAAAAGATGAAATAGTTGGGTTAAGTGTAGACCCGAGCGTGAATGGTTATAACTTAGAATTATTTACAAGAATTCCTGGTTTTGAAAAAATTGAAATTCCTTTATTCGCTGAAGACACAAAAACACCTTTTGATATTAAAGCAGCAAATGCTAAATTAAAAGATGACTTCATTGCTGAATTATTTGAACCTATCGTTCCCTTTGAACCTAAAAAAATTTTAAAAGTTAAAGGTTTTGATAAAGGAACTCAACCTTCAGGTGAGCAAACTACTGAAAGTTCAGACACTTCAAGTGATACTGACACTTCAACTACAAATGGATAAGGGTTTTCCTTATCTTTTTTAAATTTTTATAAAAAAATTCATAAAAACACTTGACAATTAAAATTTTTTTTGTTATAATTATAATGTAACAAGTTAAAAGTTACAATAAAATTAAAACAAAAAGGATTCACATGAAAAAAACAAACACAAACACAAAAACTTTGACACTTGAAATTATCTCAGGAAACAAAATTAGTTATGTAAAAGTTAGCGGTGGTTATCAAGGAGCAAAAGACTATATCGAGGAACATTGTCCAGATTGTAAATTATGGACAATTAAAGGATGATAAAATGAGTATAAATGAAAAATTCACTGAAAGACTTTATGTAGCAGACAATCTAACTCAATCAGAGTTAGATGCCCTTGAATACTTAACTGATAGAGGTATTTGGGAAAAAGTAGGGGTATATTTTGATAATGACTACAAAATTTGCGAATTTGGAAAAGGCGAAACTTATGGGTTTATCAGAAAAACTTCAAAAAATCCTGAAAATCTTTTAAGTCAAGAGGGCATAGATTTATTATTAAATTATTAAATAATTTAAAAAGAAAGGAAAATTATGTTAAAAGAAATTCTTAAAGAATCTATTGAAGAAAACACTATTGAAGAAGGATTTTTTGATGATTTAAAGAAGAAAGCATCTGAATTTATTTTAAAAACAGTTGCAGGAGATAAAGTTGATAAATTTTTAAAAGAACTTGTCGATTCAACTGAAAAATTTAAAGAAGATAATAAAGATGTAGATGATATTGAAAAATTTTTAAGTGCCTATATGTTTATGATAAAAATTAAAGGTGCTAAATATAAGATAAATCCTGCTTTTATTCAAGGAATTTTAGATGGTGTTAAAAGAGAAGGTATAAACTTCATAAATAATATGGCAGATAAAAAATAGTCAGGTTCCTGACTATTTTTAATTTTAAAAAAGGAATTAAAATGAAAAACTTTTTATTAAATGAATTTAGACAAGATAAATTTAGGAATGGTGTGCCATTTACAAATGATAATTCAAAATTATTTTCACATGAAGTTCTTGAAATGTTAGAAAATGACCCATTTACATTACTTGATAAAACGGTTTCTCAGCATAATGAAGTAGTTAAGAAATTTACTTCAAGATTAAACATTTTAACAAATCTAACAAAAGATTTTATTGAAAAAAATAAATGGATTAAACTTTTATTAAAAAAAGGAAATGTTTATATTGTAGGCGGATTTAATAGAGATATTTTAGCAGGATTAAAACCTAAAGATATAGATTTAGTTACAGATTTAACTCCAAAAGAAATAGTTGAAATTTTAAAAGATGAAGTTGAAACAGATTTAATAGGAGAACATTTCGGGGTGGTTATGGTTAAAGCAGAGGAAACATTTGAAATAGCAACTTTTAGAAAAGATATTTATCACGGAAAAAAAGGTTTAGGAGCGGATGAAGTTGAGTTTGGAACACTTGACGACGATTGGCAAAGAAGAGATTTCACTGTTAATGCTTTATACTTCAATTTAAAAACTTTTGAATTACTTGACCCTTCACAAAAAGGGATTAAACATTGTTTAGAAAATAAATTTTCATTTATTGGTAAAGCAGAAGACAGAATTTTTGAAGATTCAATCCGTGTAATGCGAACATTTAAGTTTATTAAAAAGGGATTTAAACCTGTAAAAGGAACACTTGAAGCAGCAAGAAGACATTTTGACTTTATGATGAAAAATGGGAACCCTGAGAGAGTGAGAACAGAAATGGAAAAGTTAATAGGAATTTTATAATTTTTATAAAAAAGTCTTGACTTTTTACTTCTTTTTTGTTATAATTATATTATAAATTAAAACAAAAAGGAATCACATGAAATCAATTAAACAACTTTTGACACAAGCAAAAAAATTTACAATGACAAAATCAGCAAGAACTTGTAGAGAAGAATTAAAATTTGTATTTTATATAGATAAAAAACTTATAGCAAGTTATATGACTGATATGATAGTTTTTGAAAATGTAGAATTAGATTTTGATGAAGATGTAATTATTGATGTTAGAGGAGCATATGATAATATCAAAATTGAAAAAGAAAGATTTATTGAAGTTGGAGAAGTAGAAGGTTTTAAAGTTTATAAAAAAAGTAATTTGTTAGATGTTAGAAGTGTTATTGACAGAATGACTAAATCTAATAGAATTTATTCAATAATGGTAGATTCAAAAATTGAAAAATTTATAAATCAAAGAAATGTTTTGCCAGAAACATTTTATTTAACAGATTCAAACGAAACTCTTATAAGTGGAGTTATATCTGTAAGTGGCGGAATGTTTAGATATAATATCATTTCAACTAAAAACGATAAAAATAAAATTGAAAAGTGCATCTAAGGAAACAAAATGAATAAAGTTATCAATAAAATGGATTTAATAATCAAAAAAAGTGATTTGAGAATAGGACAACTTATGACACTTTGCTCAGATGAAGCAAAAAATGAAGATAAAGATTTGTTTTATCTTAATGAAGATGAATTATATAAAATTCTTATAAAAATTGAAAATAAGTTAAAAAAATAATGAAAAATACTTGACAAAAAGTTCCTTTTTTGCTATAATTATAATATAAAATAAAAAGGAACAAAAATGAATTATAAAGATACAAATTTAAGTGATGAATTGAGTAAAATTTTAACTTCAAAATATGGTATTAGTGGAGACCATATTTCACAAGTAAAAATTAAAAAATTATCAGATGAAGCAATTAAAGAACTTATTTATGTAAGTGTAGATTTAGATTCAAAGTATTCAAATGAAGCAAATGCTATCAAAGCATACTTAACATTTTTTCCTTTAATGACAGGTAAAATAAGTGGTAAAAAACAAGATATTTACACAGATTGGAAAAAATACCATATAGAGTTAGATGGGCAAGATGAGGATTTACCGAGATGGATTATGTTATATCCAAAAGATGGCGGACAAGTTATTGAGTTAAATTTAGAAAAAATAAATAATCATTTAAGAAACATTTAAGAAATGAAGGAGATAAGATGGAATATAAATTATTTGAAAATTTTAATGATGTTGTAAATAAAATGGAAAACGAAGGGATAGGATATTTTATTACAAGTTATTGCACAGCAAATGATATGCCAGATGAAAAATCAAAAGAGTTGTTTGCTAAAGCAGAAAAAGCATTAAATGAATTTGAGAGTTATATTTATAAAAAAGCAAATTCTGAATATATTGAGGAGTGAAAAATGAAAATAAAATCAAAATTTGAAATGCTTTTATCAAAAAAGCAAAAAAAGAAAATAAAAAAAGAGTTAAAAAAGATATTAAATGAAAAAATTTTAGATGAAGTTGATAAACAAGATAAAAATCAAGATAAAAATTTTGGGAAGTATGCTTGTATGTTAGATGGAGATAGTCAAGATTTTTACGATAAATAAGGAGAAAAAATGGAAATTTTAGGATTTATAGGAATGTTTTTTATCACATGGATAGCATTAGAAAGTATTGCTGCGATAGGATATTTAGCAATAAATGGTTTTAAATTTTAAGGAGTAAAAATGATAAAAGAATTTATGCAACCCGAAAGACCGGAAATTTTATGGCAAAGTGAAGGTAAAAATCCACTTAATAACGAACCTTTTATGACAATTAAAAGAGCAGATGGTTATTACTTATATTCAGAAAGAGCAGGTATTGATAGTGTTGCTTTTATTTTAATTGATAACAAGAAAAATAAAATTGGTCTTATTCAAGAAATTAAACCTCCTTTATATGAAAAAGGAATAAAAAGATTAGTTACTGCTTTTGGTGGTAGTATGGATAAAAAAGATATTTACCCTGAAAAAATTGTTATTGAAGAAGTTAAGGAAGAGGCAGGTTATAAAGTTGATGGCAGAGATATCACATATATAGGTGAGACAATGGTTTCAACTCAATCTAATCAAATGCTAAAAGGTTATGTAGTTGATGTAACAAATGCTGACTTTGTAGGAGCAGATGAAGATGAGAAAATTGTTTGGTTAGACAATAAAGAACTTATTGAAAATAGTGATTGGAAATCAATTTTTATTTTTACAAAATGGGCATATCAATTAAATAAATAAAAAAGGATTTGTAATGATAACTTATGGATGGCCTGATATGGATTTTAAAATTACAGAGGGAGGAGATATATAATGTTAAAAGAAGTTTTAGAAAACTTGATAAATGAATCGGTTAATATACAATGTGAATTTAAAAAGCAAAGTATAGATGACTTTGGTGTTTTTGACAATTTAGAAAAATTAGAAAATTTTGACCTTCTTAAAGAACATCATAAAAAACTTATAGATGCTTTTGAAAAAACATTTGGGAAAGGTAAAGAATATTACAAGAGCCCATTTAAAGAAGTTGAAATAAATGGAAATAGTTATATTTATAGTTCTGAAGATTATTTTATCATAGGTGCTGATACACCTTCAGCACTGGAAAAGGTTAAATCATTTTTTAAAGAGTATGAAAAATCTGTTAAAAAACAATTAAAAGGTAATTTTAGTAAAAAAGTTCCGGGATTAAAAATAGTATTTGGGGGCAATTTGCTTGATTTTACACCTTTCAAATTAGATAAATCTAGTGTTAAGTGGTTTAGAGAACATTTCTTAGTTAAATCAATTCCGTTGAGCAATTATAAGGAAGTTGTTTCACCTGTAATGGCAATAAGAGTTACAGATAAAGATGACTTTGATGCTTCATTTGCTGTTGCTTTACCAAATGTCAATGAATTTATGAGTAACTTAAAAAATAATTTATAAGGGGTTAAAATGTTAAAAGAGATTTTAGAAGGAATGGTGCAGTCACCTGAAGAAAGAAAAGAAGTTATTCAAAAAGTTAAAGAACTTTTAGATAAAGGTGAGTGTGTTAAAAGTGTTCTTATTGGTAGAATGGGACAAGTTACTGATATTGATGATAAAGGTGGTATTTCTTTAATTATACAAAAATGTATAGGAAGAAAAACAATATCTCCAAATTGTAGAGGATATACTTCAATTGCGAGCGGAGACCCTGTTTATCTTGTTAAACCTCCTAAAGATGATTGTTGGTATCTTGATAACGAAAAAGATACTTTTGAAAATTAAAAGGACTTAAAAATGTTAAGAGAAATTTTAGAAGCAAAGAATTTTGAATTAGATTCAGAACAACTTAAAAATAAACTTGAAAAACTTGCCGAAGAAGCAAGTTTAAAAATTAAAGATTTTGAAATAGCAAAAGTTTCATCATCTAAAAGTTTTGTTAAATATCTTATTAAAGATAAAAATAAATTTTATCTTGCTATTTTAACTGAAACTGATGCTGATGATTATATTAAAGAATTAAAACTTGAAAAAGTGAAATGAAATATAAACTATTCAAAAGACCAAAATTAAAAGTCATAGTTAAGGAGGGCGAAAAACATTTATGGAAGTTATTTCACTCTTCGCACTATATGACTTTTAATCAACCTATCGAAAAAACACTTCCGTCTTCAAGTAAATTTTATACCTTTTATTGGGTAAAAGAAGATAATGAAAACGAAGAAATTTTAGTAGGGTGTGTAGCAGTTTTATTTCAAATTCATAAATACTATAATGCTCGTAGATTGAGTAGGTTAGTTGTATTGCCTGAATTCCAAGGAATGGGATTTGGTAGAATTATTATTGATAGTATTTCTGAATTTTATAAACAAAAAGATATAAAAATGTTTATTTCAACTTTTCACAATAAATTAGGATACTATCTTGAAAAAAGTGAATTGTGGCAACCTACATTTGGCAATAAAAGAAAGTTACCACAAAAAGCAGATGGGGATAAAACAAAAGGTTTTAAGTCTTTAAGAAAAGAAGATATTTTATTTAGATATAATTATATCGGAAAAAATTTTAAAAAAAATTATAAAATGAAATTAAATAAATCAAAAGACCCTTTTATTTTAATTGAGTTGAGAAAACAACTCAAAAATGAATCAGACAAAAATAAAAGAAAAATTCTTAGAAATAAGATAAAAAAATTTGAAGGAAATTAAATGTTAAGAGAATTATTATCTGAAAAAGTTGAAGATAAAGTAAATGAAGCAGGAAATTTTGAATCATTATCTCCAGGTGATAGAAGAATGGCGTGGAATGCCATTGTAAAAAGTATTGGTGCAGATAGAGATTATCTTGTTAAAAATAAATTTTATGCTGAATATATTTATACAGACAAATCTTCAGAAAGTGATGTTTTTGTTTTAAAAAGTGATGAGGTTAATGATGCTTATTTAGTAAGATTAAAATATAAAGCATTAGGTAGAAGTTGGGGAACAAAAATAGGTGAGTATAAAAAAGAGTTAATTTTTATGAATACTCAAATCTAAGGAAATAAAATGTTAAAAGAATTGTTAAATGAAAATAAACCTGAAAAAATTGATGTTTTAATAATTGACATCAAAAATGAAGAAGTCCAATCTGTTAAAGATGTAGATTCATTAGAACATTTTTTAATGAAAAATGATATAGATTTGAAGGATGAATCAAAAATTATGAATTCAAGATATACTGAATTCAAAAACTTTTTATTTGTAAATAAAGATAAGTAAATTACTTATCTTCAACTTCTAAAAATCCTTCTTTTGGATTTTTAACTTCATTATAAAATAAACTATTCTTATAAAACTCTCTCTCGTTCGTGTCATATACCCAATCAGGTTCTAAATAGTCTATAATATCGTGGTGTGGTGTTATTAAAATTATATTTTTAAGATTATTTTTTCTAATATATTTTGATAAAGACACAGATAAACTTATAGCAGTATTTCTATCTATAAAAGATGTAAATTCATCAAAAATGGTATAATCTTTTAAATGAAATGCAACTGCTACTCTATATTTTTGCCCATTACTTAATAATTTAAAAGGCAAAATCCATTGAGGAATGGTGTTAAATCCAACTGCTTGAAACTTATTGACAACTTCATTATATTCTCCTAAATTTATTACAGGTTCATCTTTATTTTCAATATCTATATTTTCAATAAAGTTATATCCTTTTTTAATTAAATCTTTTCCTAATAAACTTTTTCCGCTTCCGGAATTTCCGAAAATTACTCCTAAATGAAATTTTTCAGGTATATTTATGTTATGTTTTTCAAATGTTAATTCATCTATATCAAGTGTAAAATCTTTTTTTAATTTTTTTATATTATCTGTTTCTTTAAAATTATATTTTAGAATCATTTTTATTCCTTTTGAATTTATTTAAAAAATTTTATGATTTAATTAAATTTTACTTGACTTTTTAATTTTATTTTGATATAATTATATTATAAATTAAAACAAAAAGGATTCACATGATAAAAATAAAAGTAATAAGAGAAACAAAATTTAAAAAAATAATGTTCGTAGGTGAAACAGGAACTTATTTAATCGAGGATGTTAAGATTAAAATAGGTAAAGATATTCACGACTTATGGGAAATTGAGCATTATAAAGAATGGAGCAGATTTGGTAAAATCAATAATTGCAGAAGATTTGATATTAAAGTTTCTGCAAGAGAAGAAAAATTATTAAAAATTTTAAGTGAATACACAGATAAACAAATTAAAGACATTGATAAAATTCAATGGAATATAACTGTTGGGTATGAATACAAACAAAGAGGAAGTAAAAATTTTGAAGGAATTCAAATTTCTGCTTGACAATTAAAAGATTTTTAGTTATAATTATAATATAAAACAAAAAGGATAAAAAATGAAAAACATAAATGATAAAATTTCAAAAACACTTAAAGAAATATTTGTAATAAAAGACTTAAAATTTTCAAAAGATGAAATTACATTCACTTCTTTTAGTCAATTAAATCAAAATGACATCAACGAAATTGAAGAATTAGTTAAAGAAGCATATGAAATTTATGCAAACCCTGATATGAAAGATATTGATGTTGATATTGAGCAAGATTTTCATAGAACAGGCGCTAATTATGTTACAATAACAATTTTTAAATAAAAATTTTAATAAAGAATTAAAATGGAAAAGATATATTCAATACCATTAAATTTTAATGAGATGTTTGATGAATTAAATTCAATGAAAGATAAATATGAATTGAGTCTCGGAGTTAAAGATATTTTAAAAAATGGTAAATTAAAATATAATGACCCATATAAGAAATATGAAAATGATAGGTGGGTTGTCATTTTAAATTTTGAAGAAAATCTTACTTATATTATCGTAAGACCTTATGAGGTGCATTGTAGTAATTATTTAGAAAGGAGCAAAAAATGAGAATGAGTGAAGTTTCAGAAAAAACAAGACAAATTGTAGATGAATTGAAATTAAATCCTAAATTACTTGCTGAAAATGATGTTCCTGAAAAAAACATTAAAAAAATGAAAAAACAATATAAGAAATTAAAACAATTATTTGATAATGCTAATTATCTATATGAAACAGCAAGATTAAATGGTTGGAGTGAAACTAAAAAAAGAATAGCAAAAGATATAGGAAAACAACTTGAAGAAATTGAGATGAAACTTCAAAAATTATGGAATTTTCCGCAAGATGATAATTTTTACACTTATTGGAATTTATTGCCTGGTTGTAAGTGTCCTCAATTAGATAACAAAGAAAGATATGGAAATAGCAGAATTATAAATTGTGAATGTCCATATCATAACTTTTTAATTGAGTGCAAAGGATAAAAATGGTTTATTTATTAGCATATATGTATTTTGTTTTAAGTCTATTTTTCTTAGCACTTATTAAAGAGAGAAATATAGATGGTAAAAAAATATATTCACTTGACTTGAAAGGTGGTTGGGAATTTTTAGTTATGGTTTATGGTGCTATATTTTTTGGTATTCCCCTAGGTTTAATAGTGTTGTTTATGTTTTTAATTTTAAATTTATTTACACCTATTTTTATTCTTATTGAATTTTGTTATTATGTTTTAAAAAAGGAGAAATGATGTTGTTATTCAGAAATACTTCATTACAAGTCGGGGATTATCTAATGTATCCTAAAGAAGATAGGAATTATTTTCTTAAAATTATTGATGAATCTAATAAATTTTATATGGTTGAAAATTATGATTTTAAAAAGAATGTTTTTGAAAAAGATAATCTCTATATTAAAAAAATTAGAAAAGATAATGATAGAGTTTTAAAAATAGATGAAGAAATTTTCAATAAAATTAAAAAAATGAATCTAAAGGAGGAGTGATGTGGTATCAATACAAGTGCAAAAATGAAAAATGTAAAGAGTTTAATATCATTAAAGATATATCGTTACCAATGAGTGAGAGTGATAAACCTCAATTTTGTAAAGAGTGCAAACAAGAACTTCAAAAAGTATTCGGAGTGTCTTCAATCAAAACAGGAGACGGTTTGAAATGTTAGAAAAATTAGCAGAAAATTCAAAAATTGAAATTACCTCTAATGAAGTTGAGAAAGCAAGTGAATTTACAAAAATTGTTAATGACACTCTAAATACGAATTTTACACCTTTACAAATCCAAAAATTTTCAAGTGTTTATTATGACCCGGAAAAGAATAAAACATTTTGGAGTTTTGATGCTAATATAGTTCCTGCAAAAGAATATGAAGCATTTTTACAATTGAAAACACAGGTTAAAAAGTTAAGTAAAACATTAGATGAAATAAAAGAAGTTTTAAAAATTGAATAGGAGATAAGATGTATGAGTTAATAAAAAATGCTTTAAATGAAGAAGGATTAAAAGGTTCATTCACGACTTCATTAGGCGAAAATTTAAGTGTTTATATTCCTATTGAAGAATTGAAATACAAATTAGAAAACGATGGTATTCCTATTCTTATGCAAGAAATACCTGGGTTAATACAATTAGCAAGATTTGTTTATGAAATGAATATGAGTTTATT
>Ga0256828_1001935_pt1 | contig 12665 bp, 14 predicted proteins | sample CV88metaG_FD_185993 | JGI IMG/M metagenome (GOLD analysis project Ga0256828, IMG submission 185993) | Hydrothermal vent microbial communities from East Pacific Rise, Pacific Ocean - CV88 | ecosystem: Environmental > Aquatic > Marine > Hydrothermal vents | place: Pacific Ocean: East Pacific Rise... | reverse complement strand
TTGGAGATAATAAAGTTTTAGTTTATGATATGGATTTTAATTTTATCAAAAATATCACTGTAGAAGGAACTCCTGTATTTACATCATTAAGTCCTGATAAAAAATATCTTGCAGTTACATTTAGTGGGAAAAAATTTCCTGTAATTCAAATAATTGATACAAAAACTTTAAAAATTATAAAAAGATTTAAGTTTGAAGGTAAAGTTTTACATGTTAGATGGTCAAAACGAACACCTAGTTTATATGTAAGTGTAAATGATGCAAATATGGTAGTTGTAATCAATACTAAAAGATGGTATAGAGCAAGAGATATTTTAAATGTAAAAAAACCTTCAGGGATATTTATTTATGAAGGTAAAGGTGCAGTTTCACCAATTATTAAGAGGGATAACTAATGGAAAATATAATTGTACATTTAATAGGGGCTGGTCCTGGAGATATTGATCTTATGACTGTCAAGTCGTTAAGATTAGTACAAAGTGCAGATGTAATTATTTATGATAGATTAGCTAATCCAGAGATTTTAAAAGAAGCACCAAGTGAGTGTGAATTTATAGATGTTGGAAAAACAGATGGAAGACATCCTGTACCACAAAATGAGATTAATGAGATTATTTATCAATCAGCTTTAAAATATAAAAATGTTGTAAGATTAAAAGGTGGTGATCCTTTTGTATTTGGTAGAGGTGGAGAAGAAGCTTTATATTTAAAAGAGAGAAATATATCGTTTGAGATTATACCTGGAGTAACTTCTGCTATTAGTGTTCCTGCTTATGCAGGGATTCCTGTAACCCAAAGAGGAGTTACAACTTCATTTAGAGTAATAACAGGGCATGAAGCAAAAGGTAAAACTGTATCTCAAGTAGATTGGGCATCATTTTATCCTAATGAAACATTAGTGTTTTTAATGGGATTGCATAATATTGCTAAAATTACTAAAAACTTAATTGAAATAGCAAAAAAAGATCCATCTTATCCTGTGGCAGTTATAAGTAAAGGAACAACAAAAGATCAAAAAGTAGTAGTTGGAACTTTAGAAAATATTGCACAAAAAGTGAAAGATTTACCAACACCAGCTTTGATTGTTGTGGGAGAAGTTGTAAATTTAAGAGAAGATTTGCAGTGGTTTGACTAAGAATGAATAAGAATAATTCTTTTCATCCGTATATTAAAGCTGTTGGTACAGGAACAAAACATAATCATAATTTAACATCATCTCAGATGCATCATGCAACAGATTTGATGTTAAATCAAGATGAAATTTATAGTGAACAAATTAGTGCATTTTTATTGGGCTGGAGAATAAAAGGGGAAACTATAGATGAATTTAAAGGTATGTTGAGTTCATTTGATACTTTTATTCAAAAAACAACTATTGTAAATTCAATAGAATTAGGTTATCCTTATGATGGTAAAAAAAATAATCCTTATTTATTTAGTTTAATTGCAAAATATTTAAAAAAATTCGATATAAATATTATTGTTAGTGGAGATAAACTTCAACCTGCAAAAAATGGTATTACTGTACAAAATATTTGTGAATCTTCTAAACTTGATTTTAGTGATAATTTGCATTATTTTCCAAGATCTAAATATTTCAAAGAATTAAGTAATTTAAGTGAAATAAGAAATAGATTAGGGATTAGAACAGGGATTAACTCTGTTGAAAGACTTTTAAATCCTGCTAATTCTTCAATAGCTTTTTTAGGTGTTTTTCATAAACCTTTTATGCAAAAATATGTAGAAATTTTTGCACCTAGATATGATAAATTAGTTATAGTAAAAGGGAATGAAGGTACAAGTGAAATTTTTAGTAAATGTCAATATTGGATTGCAGAAGATGGAAATATTACAGAATATAAAATTGATCCTAAAGATTTTGGGATAAATTACACAAGATCATGGGAAAGAATTACAATAGAAGAATCTTTAGAAGCGATATTAAATCCAAGTAAAGAATTATTAAATCTTGCAAAATTAAATGCAGCTTTTATATTATTTGTATCAAATAAAGTTAAAAGTATAGAAGAAGGGTATGAAATATTATAAATTTTATTCAATATGTCAAATAGTTCTTAGGTTAAAAATGTTATCATATTGTTGTTAACTTAAAATCAATACAAGGAATAGATTATGATTAAAAAAATTTCACTTAGTTTAATGGTTGCTGTTTTATTTTCGGCTTGTGCTTCTGATAGTGCGAATACTACACCTTCAAAAACTAAACTTGCATCTAAAAATGCTGTGGCATCAGATGCAACTGATGCAGAAATAAAAGCTGAACTTCAATATGAAAAACATATTAGAGCTATAAAAAGAAGTAAAAGAATTAGAGAAAGAAATAATCAGAAAAAAGAACCAAGTTTAAAAAAATTCTGTTTTAAAGATGCAAAATCTATCCATTATAGATCAAGTCAAAGATGTAAATAATTTTCTTCCCATATTTGTTCATCAGTTGTAAAATATTTAAGTCTAACTTTTTTAAATTCTCTTGATGAATAAAGTGGCATATAATCTTTTGCTGGAATCTCTTTTGACATTTCGGCAATTAGATTATTTGTTTCTTCCTTGGTCTTTCCATGAACCATAGTAAATAAATTGTATGGCCAATTTGGATATTTTGGTCTTAGATAGCAGTGGCTTACTGCACGAAATTCTGCTGCATTTTTACCTATAGTTTCTCCATTTTCTTCATCTACATCCCAAACAACCATTGCATTTGCATTAAATCCTGCTTTTCTATGATTTAAAATAGAAGCAAATCTTCTCATCATTCCACTTTTTTGTAATTCTTCAACTATTTGAAAAAACTGTTTATAATCTATATCTAATGTTTTGCAAATATATGCAAAAGGTTCACTAATAATATCAATATCATTTTGAAGTAATTTAATAACTTCTGTATGAAGTGGAGTTAAGTCAATTTTAATTTTTTCTTTTTTTATCACTTTTTCTTTTTTAGCTTCTTTACCTGTTGTATCAAGTTTAACAGATATTTTAAATAATTTTAAAGTAGGTAACATAATATAATCATTTGCTTTTGTAAGTTTTGCTAAAATTTCAATAGTTTTTTCTAGTCCTATTTTAGATGTTGGAGAAACAGCACAAGTAAACCAAATATTGAATTTATGATTTCTTTCATAATTATGAGAAATTCCAGGATGTGCATTGATAATTTTTACTGCATTATCAATTTTATCTTCATCTATTTCAAAAGCTACAAGTGATGATTTATAACCTAAACTTTTTGTATCAAATATTGCAGATGTTTGTCTAATAATATTTTTATTTTTTTGTTCTTGAATAATATTGATAACATTTTGTTCAGTTGTATTTAATTCTTCTGCAATTGCTTTAAATGGTTTAGGAACTAATGGAAAATTTTTTTGGATTCTTAATAATATTTCTTGTGTCATGTAATACCTTTTTATAATTTTGAATATGTATTATATCTTAAAATTTTGTTATTACACTTAGAAATATAATAGAATATAATATTAATATCATTTTTTTATAAGAAGTTATTTGAATAATATTTTTAATTTTTATTCCAAAATAAACCCCAATTAAAGATGCAAGTCCAACTATGCTACCTTGAGTATATAACATTTCCCCTTGATATGATAATGAAATAAATCCTGCAATAGAACTAAAAACAACAAAAAACAATCCCATAGAAGAAGCATCTTTTAAATTATAATATAAAAATGAAACCAAAATAGGAGTTAGCATAATCGAACCACCTACACCTATTGACATAGCTATCAATCCAATACAAAATCCTATTAAAATTAAAATTGCTTTATGAAATGTTTTTTGTTCATTAGATTGATGAACAGATGTCATAGCAACTTTATATATTGCAAAAATAACAATAACAAGAAAAATAACTTGTAATTGAAAATTACTTAAAGATGATACAATAAATCCACTTCCTAATCCACCCAAAAAACCACCACTTCCAAGCAATAAACCATCTTGAAAAATAGATTTATTTTTTTTGATATTTAAAAAAGTTCCAAAAATAGATGTAAAAACCATTTGTACAATAGATATACTAATTGCACTTTTCATACTAAATCCACCAAGAAGTAACATAGGGATTAAAATCATCCCTCCACCTACACCAAAAAAACCTGCAACAAAGCCTGTTATAATTCCAAATAAACTTAGTAATAAAATCATTGTTCTTGCATTGATTTAATAAAATTGGCATAAATGTTATCAAGCTCTTTATCTTTTTGACTTACATCAATACCATCATGCTCTTTAATTGCATGTTCTAAAATAGCAACTCTTTTAATTAGATAATTTAACATCTCTTTTGTAATATCTGGTAATATATTATGATCAAGTTTTGCATTAATATCTTTTCTTTGTACAACTCTTGCTGGTATTCCTACAGCTGTACAGTTTGCATCAACATCAGAAATTACAACAGAATTTGCTCCTATTTTAGAATTTTCTCCAATAGTTATATTACCAAGTATTTTAGCCCCACTTCCTAAAATTACATTTGATTTGATAGTTGGGTGTCTTTTTCCTTTGCTTAAACTAACTCCACCTAAAGTAACCCCTTGATATATTAGTACATCATTTTCTATAATGGTAGTTTCTCCAATAACTACTCCAAAACCATGATCTATAAATACTCTACGACCTATTTGTGCTGCAGGATGTATATCTACATTTGTAAAAAATTGTCCAAGACCACTTAAAATTCTACTTATAGTTCTAAAATTATTTATATATAATTTATGTGCAATTCTATAAATAATAATAGCCCAAACACCTGGATAATTAAAAAATAACTCAAATGTTGAGTGTAATGCAGGGTCATTTTGTTTTGGTAAGTAAAAATCCTCTTTGATAATTTGAAATAATCCCATAAAATACCTTATATTTTTGTTGTTTTTAAATAACCATTATCATCTAAATATTGTTGTAATAAATGTAATAAATTAGAATTAGGTATATTTTTAAATAATTTTTCTTTAATATTTTCCGTATTATAGTTTAAATCTTCAAAAATATCAACTATAGTTTGTGCTTTTATAAAATTTTCATAGATTATAGTATTGTTTTGTATAGTTATATTAACTTCTGTTATATCTGTAAAAAGGTTATGTTTCATTCCTAATATATCTTGATAAGCACCAACTAAAAAGAATCCAATAAAATAATCTTCATTATTCAAATCAACATCATGCAAATAAAGTGGTTTATTAATATTAAATGGAATTTCTCCATCACTATCACAAGTTATATCCCATAAAGTTGCAGCTCTTATAGGTTGTTGATCTAAATGTGTTATTGGCATAATTGGAAAATTTTGTTCTATTCCCCAAAAATCAGGTAAAGATTGAAAAATTGAAAAATTTAGTAAATATTTTTCTTGTATAGTTTGTTTAATAATTTTTAATTCACTATAATCTTTAAATTTCAATAATTTAATAGCTTTTTTTATAATAAGCTGAGTTAATATTTCAGCATTGCTTCTATCTTGTAAATCTACATATCCTAAATCAAATAATGTTAAAATAGATTCAAGATGTTCTATACTATCATGCATATATTCTCTTGCATTTATAGGATTTATATCATTATATAAATAGTGAAGTTCTTTTATTATTTTTGGATTAGTTTCTTTCAATCTTAAGCTATTTTCTCCATATTCGCTTGAAAAAAGTTCTAAAACAGGTGTAATTAAAACACTATTAGAAGCTGAAATAAATCTTCCTGATTCTATAAAAATATCTGGTTCTTGAACATTATTATTTGATGAAATCTCTTTTAATGTATATACAACATCTGAAGTAAATTCATCTAAAGAATATTGTTTTTGAGGTTGAAATTGAGAATATTCAATAGCCAATCCACCACCTATATTTATAGCTTTTAAGTGAGTTGCACCTAATTGTTTTAGTTGAATATATATATTTCCTGCTTCTTTTAGTGCTTTTTTAAGTGGTGCTATTGTGTCCATAGCTGAACCAATATGAAAATGTAACATTGTAAGATATTGTACTATATTATATTTTGAGATTAAGTCAAAAGCTTCTAAAATTTCAGTTGAACTTAACCCAAATTTTGAATTAATACCACCACTTTTTGCCCAAATACCTTCACTTGAACTATGAAGTCTTACTCTTAATCCTATATTTGGATATGGTAAATTTAGTTCATTAGCCACTTCAATAATATTTTTAAGTTCATTTACCCCTTCTATAATTAAAGTTATATTATAGCCTTTAGAAACAGCTATAAATCCTAAAGTTATCATCTCTTTATCTTTAAATCCATTGACTGTAATAGGAGCATTTGTATTATTAAGTGCCATTGCTAAAATTAATTCTGCTTTGCTTCCTGCTTCAAGTCCATAATTTAAGTGTTTGCTATTTTGAAGCATTGGAAGTAGAAAATTGGGAAGTTGATTGACTTTTAGTGGGAATACTGCATTAAAAGTTGCATTATATTTATAATGTGTAATAGATTTATTAAAAGTATCATATAGCTTATAGATTTGTTTTGTAGTAAGATGTGGAAATCGTAATAATAAAGGTCCCAAATGTTCTTGTTTCCTTAAATCTTGTACAATATCAATTAAAGCAGGATAGGGTGGGGTATTTAATTTTACTACACTATCTTCTATAATAAAATTATCATCTCCCCAAATATTTAAACCATAGTTATTAGAATTCATTATATTTTATTGTTTGTTCTTCTTTGGTTTCTAAATTTTTTACCCAAATCGTATTTTCTTTTAGTTCATTTTCACCTATTAAAGCTATCATTGAAGCATTTATTTTTGTAGCATTTTTAAGATGTTTGTTAAATCCTCTTGATTTATAATCTGTTGCAACTTTTAGAGTTTTTCGTTTTTTATGAACTAAATTAAATACAACATCATTCGCCTCTTCACACATACTTCCTATATAAAGTATCTCTTCTTTTTTTATTTTGACTTTTATAAGCTCAAGTAATCTTTCAATCCCTACAGCAAATCCAATAGCAGAAGTAGATCGTCCACCTAAAAACTCTACAAGTCTATCATATCTTCCACCACCTGCTATAGCACTTTGAGCTCCAATTTCATCACTTACAAATTCAAATGCAGTTTTAGTATAATAATCAAGCCCTCTCACTAAATTTGTATCTATTTCAAATTGGATATTATTAGAAGTTAAAATTGTTTTTAATTTTTCAAAGTCATCATTACAGTTTTGACATAGATTATGTGTGATTTTTGGAGCATTTTTTAGCTGAGCTTGACAAGATTCATTTTTACAATCAAGTGTTCGTATAGGGTTTGTTTTTATTCTTCTTTGGCAATCTTCACAAAGGGTTAAATCTTCTAAAAATTTCACAAGATTATCTCTATATTGTGGCATACAATCTTTACAACCCAAAGAGTTAAGTTGTAGTTTAAATCCTATTTCAAAAAAGTTTAGAATATCACTTATCATCAAAATAATATTTGCATCTTCATAAACACTCTCTTCCCCAAAACTTTCACAACCAAATTGATGAAATTCTCTTAATCTTCCTTTTTGTGGTCTTTCATATCTAAACATTGGTCCATAGTAAAAGTATTTGTGTGTTCCACCTGCACGATCAAGTTTATTTTGCACAAACATTCTCACCACTCCAGCAGTCCCTTCAGGTCTTAGGCAAACATCATTTTCCCCTTTGTCTATGAACTGATACATCTCTTTACCAACTATATCACTACTTTCTCCAACACTTCTTTTAAAAAGTGCAGTCTCTTCTAAAATTGGAGTTTCGATATAATTAAATCCATATTTCTGTGCTATTTTTGAAGCATTTTCTATAAAATATGTAAATAATTTGCTTTCATTATTTATTATATCTTTCATACCTCTTAAAGCTTGAATATTACCCATTTATAAAATCCTCTATTTTTTTTGCTATTTGTTCTATATTTAAACTTGCATCTATAAAAATTGCATTTAAGTTTAACTCTTGAATTGCTTCTTTCATCCTATTTTGTATCTCTAAAAGATAATCAACTCCACGATTTTCTATGCTATCATTTTCTTTTGAATTTAATCGTTTTGTTAGCTCCTCTTTTGTAAGTTCAAGTAAAATAATTTTATCAGGAATTACACCATCTAAAGCGATACGATTAAGTTCTATTACAGTTTTTAGTGGCATATCTTTTGCATAAGCAATACCAGATATCACCCCTCTATCACTTATTATCAGTTTGTTTTGGTTTTGTTGGATTATCTCAAAGCTATGTTCAGCACGATCAGCCAAAAACAAAAACATCTCAGCAACTTTGCTTTTTGCTTCACCATTGAGTGCCATTTCTCTAAGCTTGATCCCAAGTTGTGTTCCACCTGGTTCTTTTGTAAATAAAGCCGTTGGATATTTTTGTTGTAAAATTTCCAATTGAGTTGATTTACCTGCTGTATCAATCCCTTCTAATATAATATACATAATCTTCCTTATTTTTTTGAATATTATCTAAATATTGCTTTGTTTTGAATTTGTTGATATACTTTTTTGTGAACCAAATGTTTATAATTACCATTAAATTTAATAAGCTCTCTTACTATTGATGAGCTTATAAAAGCATTTTTTAATGTTGGCATAAAATATATTGTTTCTAAATTTTTATTTAGAGAGTGATTTGCATATCCCATTTGAAGTTCATATTCAAAATCACTAACAGCTCTTAATCCTCTGATTATATTATTGGTTTTATATTCTTTTGCAAAATCTACAAGCAAAGTATCAAAAGCAACAACTTTAATCCCTTTTATATTTTTTGTTGCAGATTTAATAAATTTTACCCTTTGTTCTATACTAAACATAGGTTTTTTAGCTTCTGATATTGCAACTGCTATAATAATCTGATCAAAAACTTTTCTTGCTCTTTTGATTATATCTAAGTGTCCATTTGTTATTGGATCAAATGTTCCACTATATATTGCTTTTTTCATTGTTACTCCCATCTTTTATATAAATTATGTTCAATATTAAGCAAATCAAACCATTTCCCTATAAGAAAATTTTCCATCTCTTCTAAAGTTTGTTGTTTACTATAATACCCAAGTACAGGTGGAGCAATAATCACACCTAAATTTGCTAATTTACCCATATTTTCTAATTGAATAGCATTATATGGCATCTCTCTTGGAGCTAATATAATTTTTCTTTGCTCTTTTAACATTACAGAAAAAGTTCGTGTGATCAATGTATCGCTAATCCCTACACTACATTTTGCAAGTGTATTCATACTGCAAGGAAGTATAATCATACCATCTGTTTTAAAAGAACCTGATGATATACAAGCTTCTAAAGAGTCATCTTCATAATATATTATTTTTTCATTTGTAGGCAAAGGGATATTTTGTTCAAAACTTAATGTTGTTTTGGCTGATTGAGATATCACTGCATAAACTTCTATATTTTTTGGGAGTAAAGAGATAAATTTCAGTCCCAAAGATACACCACTTCCACCTGTAATTGCTACAACTAATTTTTTCAATATTTATTCCTATTTGTTGTTTTATAGAAGAATTTTACCAAATTTCTACTTTTTATTTGATTTTAGTGTAAAATTTAACAATTCTTAATATTAGTTTAAGACTAAATAGTATATCATTCTGTATAAATTTTAAAATATATAATATACAAAACATAATATTATCATATTTTAATTTATACAAAATATATAAGAAACTAAAAAGGAACTAAAATGGAAAAATTAATCAGTTTTATAAGAATTAATAAAAATAATAAAGAATATACTCAAAAGCAGATAACTAGCATTGCAAATTATATTAAAGAACACAATTTAAAATTACATCAAAATGTAGAAATTGAAGTAAATATTCCAAAAGATGAAGATAATATTAAATTACTTTTAAAAGATTGCAAACAAGGTTGTACTATTGTTGTTGCAGATTTGAATGTATTTGGTAGAACAATTAGCAATATTGTAGATATGTTGGAGTTTTTATTAAAAGGTGGAGTTAGAATTATCATAATAAATCAAAATCTTGATTTAATTAGTCATGATGATATGTTAACAAAAATGATAATTAGTGTTATAAAAATGACAATCAATTTAGAGAAAGATTTAATGAGCCTAAGAACAAAAGAAGCCTTAACTGCAAAAAAACTTGAAGGTGTAAGTTTAGGTAAACCAAAAGGGACAATCCAAAAATCAAAATTTGATGAAAAAAGAGATAAAATTGAAGAACTTTTATCAGTAGGACTTAGTGTAAGAAAAATAGCGAAACTTTTAGGATACAATAATCATATTGGATTAAATAATTATGTAAGAAAAAGAAATATAAGAGATATAGCTAGTGAAATTCCTTTGGCAAGTTAAAATTATCCTTGAAAATATCTGTTGTAATACCAACTTATAACCGTGCAGATTTTATAGTTAAAGCTATTAAATCTGTACTAAATCAAACTCATAAGGTAGATGAAATTATCGTTATAGATGATGGATCTACTGATAATACAAAACAACTCTTAAAATCTTTTGATACAAAGTATATCTATCAACAAAATAGTGGTGTAAGTTCTGCAAGAAATCTTGGGATAAAACTTGCTTCGCATAGTTGGATATGTTTTTTAGATAGTGATGATATTTGGGAAGAAACCAAAATTCAAAAACAAGTTGAATTTCATAAAAACAATCCAAATATACTTTTTTCCCATACTTTAGAAAAATGGATTTTTAAAAATAAAATTATAAAACAAAATAAATCACAACAAAAACCAAGTGGGTATTGTTTTGAAAATAATATATCTTTATGTAAAATAGGTGCTTCTACAGTGATGATTCATAAAACTATTTTAGAAGATATTGGGCTTTTTGATGAAAATCTAAAAGCTTGTGAGGATTATGATTTGTGGCTTAGAATTTTACTTAAATATCCTGTTGGACTTATCAAAGAGGAGCTTATTACAAAAATAGCAGGGCATAAAGGGCAACTCTCTTTTGAAACTATTGGGATTGATTATTATAGAATTTTAGCACTTTTAAAGCATACAAATACAATATACAAAGATACAATACTAGAAGAAATAGCACGAAAAAAAGCTATACTTTACAAAGGTGCCAAAAAACACAATAATCAGTTTTTCTTAGAGTTTTTAGAAACTATTTAAAATTTTGTTGTGTATCTCTTTTGAAACATTGCATTGCAGGGATAGATATACCATTATCTGTATTACCAAATACAACAATACATAATTTTGTTTTATCATTTTGTGGTACAAATTCATAAACTCTTGGATTTACTCCTGCTGTATCAATTGTATAACTTGCCAATGGCTTAATCTCTTTCATTGCCATTCCTGATAGTGTTGAAAACATACCTGCATAACTGTATAAACTAATAGATATTAGTAATAATATTTTTTTTATCATCTAAGATTCCTTTTTGTTGTATTTTACACTAAGTTATATTCAGATAAAATTAAGTTATGAAAAAAGTATTTTATGAAGTTGGAACATTAGATAAAAAGTGTTATACTAAATATAACCTAAGTGAAGATATACTTATGGAGCATGCTGCTTATGGTATATATAAGTTTATAAAGAAACAATTCTCTAAAAATAGTATCATAACTATTATAAGTGGTACAGGAAATAACGGAGCTGATGGTATAACTTTGGCACGACTTTTATATAAACAATACAAAGTTAAACTATATATTCCGTATGGTGTAAAATCAGATATGGCTGTATTGCAACTAAAAAGAGTACAAAGCTTGGGGTTAGAACCTGTTGAAAAACTACCTAAAAAATCAGATGTTATTGTGGATTGTTTATTGGGTTCGGGGTTAAATAAGCCACTAAGAAGTGAAGCTATAAGCTTAATAGATAGTTTAAATAAACAAAACTCTTATAAAATAGCTTGTGATATACCAAGTGGGATCAATACAAATGGAAATATCTCCCCTATAGCATTTAAAGCAGATATAACTTTTACTATGGGTGCATATAAAGTGGCACTTTTTAATGATATAGCAAAAGAGTATGTTGGGAAAATCAAAGTAGTTGATTTAGGGATTGATAAAAAACTCTATCAAGATAAAACTAATATATTTTTATTAAATAAGCAAGATATGAAGCTTCCTTTTAGAAAAGATAAAGTTGTACACAAAGGAAGTTTTGGACATAGTGTAATAGTAGCAGGAGATAAGCAAGGAGCTGCTATTTTAGCTGCAAAAGCATCTGAAGTTTTTGGAAGTGGTTTAACAACAATTGTTTCTAAAACTTATATTTCTTCTACCCCTTATACTATTATGCAAAGTGATATGTTACCACAAAATACAACTGCTATAGCTATAGGTATGGGGCTTGGAAAAGAGTATGATAAAAATATATTAAACAATAATATCGCAAAAGTTATAGATGCAGATCTATTTTATGATGAAGCTATTTTAAAGCTTTTAGAACAAAAAAATATTATATTAACTCCCCACCCAAAAGAGTTTTGTAGTTTATTGAAATTGACAAATTTAGCAGATATTTCAATCCAACAGCTTCAAGAAGATAGATTTAAGTATATAGATTTATTTGCAAAACAATACCCTAATGTAGTTTTATTATTAAAAGGGGCAAATGTTTTAATAACATATCAAAATAAAATCTGTATCAACCCTTATGG
>Ga0256828_1001933_pt1 | contig 12665 bp, 10 predicted proteins | sample CV88metaG_FD_185993 | JGI IMG/M metagenome (GOLD analysis project Ga0256828, IMG submission 185993) | Hydrothermal vent microbial communities from East Pacific Rise, Pacific Ocean - CV88 | ecosystem: Environmental > Aquatic > Marine > Hydrothermal vents | place: Pacific Ocean: East Pacific Rise... | reverse complement strand
CTGGAAAAGGTGGCGTAGCTTATATACTAGAAAAAAACTACGGCTACCAGCTTCCAAAAGCAATGCACCCAGAAATCGGCCGTGCAGTTCAGGCACTCAGTGATGAAAAAGGCAGAGAGCTTACCCCTGATGAGATACTCTCAGTCTTTAAAAAAGAGTACTTTGAAATCAAGGAGCATATCTCTTTAATCGACTTTACTTTGACAACTGAAGATGGCAAGTCACAATGCAAACTTGTCTATAACTATAATGGAAAAGAGATCAGTGCAAACGGTGAAGGAAACGGCCCGATCGATGCCTGTAAAAACGCCTTGATGAAAGATTACAAAAATGAGTTCTCTATCAAGTCATACTCAGAGCACTCATGTGGAGATAAAAGCTCGGCAAAAGCTGTAGCATACATTGAGATAAGCTCCAAAGATATTCTCTCATGTTTTGGCGTTGGAGCAGATAACGACATAACTGTCGCCTCTATAAAAGCACTCTTTTGTGCTTTAAACAGAGCCTTTTGCTAAAATAGGATAAAAAGCAGCAATACTTTTTGTCCTATATTAACTCTTCAGATGGTCTTCCAAAGAGGTATCCTTGAAACTCATCAATACCCAACTCTTTTACAGCCTGAAAAATTGACTCGCTCGAAACATGCTCAGCAATTGTTTTTATCCCTAACTCTTGTGTAAACTTCACAATTGCTTTTACTAAAGAGTAAGCATGCTTATCAGTATCAATATTTTTAATTAAACTTGAATCAATCTTTACATAATGAGGGGAAAGTGAAACAATTTTGGACATATCCGAAAAACCCAAACCAAAATTATCAATTGTAATAAGAACACCAAGTTGCTTATACTCATTGATAAAATTTACAAATAGATCATAATCGTGCTTAGGATGCTCTAATAATTCGAAAATTACCTGTGAGCTTATATCAAAATTTGTTCTTGTCGCCAAGTGATGCTTATGTATATTATCTCTTAAAAGTCTGTTTATTTCTCGATTTTCAATATCATGAAAAGTCAGATTGATAGAGATATGTAAATTTTTCTCTATCATAGTTTTAAATGACTCTTGTATCATAATAGTTGTCAAACCTATATATTGTCTTGAAATCTTGGAAAAATCTAAAAACATATGTGGAGATATGAGCTTAACCTCACCATTTGGCTCATGCTGTTTTAAACGAATAAGTGCTTCATACTTCACTACATCTCTATTTTTATTTACAATAGGTTGATAGAAAGCATGAACTCTCTTCTCTTCAAGTGCTCGGTTAATCTCCTCTTTCCAATACAGATTCGTCTGTAACTCTTTTCTTTTATCTGCTTCAGAGTTGTATCCTAGATATTGTCTTCCTTGTCTACGAGCCTCCTGAACGGCCATATCAGCTTTTCCATAGCTATTTTCCTTGTCAAAAGACATACCAATTGTAATAGAGAGAAAAATAGCCTCTTTTACAACAGGAATGATTATGGGATTTGTCTCTATATACGCTATTAAAGACTCGATTGTTCTTACATAATAATCCGGATCAATCATTTGAGAAGCTTTAAAAAGAATAAACTCATCTCCACTCATTCGAAAGAGTTCAAAATCATAATCTTTAACAAACTCCTGTAGAAGTATTGCAAACTGTTTTAAAATCTCATCACCGATTGTCAATCCATAAATCTCATTATAGACATGAAACTCATCTATATTAATCAAAATAATATTAGGAATATCATACTTATCTAGTTTTTCAATCTCTTCAAGCAAAAGAATATGGCTTTTCAAACCTGTTAGCTCATCTACTTCGTATCGTGTTCGCAACTCCTCTTTTTTTGTATCAAGAAAATTATCATTTTCCCCTTGGTGTTGCAAACTTTGAATTTTCATCACAATTTTTTCTATAACTTCCAGTAAATTCTTAGTCTGCAGTGGCTTAATAAGATATGCATCAATATTAAGAGATATACATGCTGTCATAAGTGAAGGGTCATTCCATGCACTGTAAGCTATTATAGGCATTAAGGGATTATCCAAACGTATATTTTTAATAAACTCTATACCATCCATATTGGGCATAGCGATATCGGTAATTATTACATCATATGCCGACTCTTTGTAACATTGCAAACCTTCTAGTCCATCATTGGCTATAGTAACCTCTTTAAAAAAGTTTTCAAAGAGCTCTTTGGATGTCCTTTGCATATTTGTATCATCTTCAACATAGAGTAGTCTCAGCTTTTTGGTAAAAGCAGTCAGTTCTTTACGAGTCACTTAAATTCCCCCCCCTTAAGTCTATATAAAAACAGACTCCATTGTCTGTATTTTTAACATCTAATTTTCCGTTATGATGATCTTCTATAATAATTTTCGACATATAGAGTCCCAACCCGGTTCCATTTTTCTCATTTTTTGTTGAGAAGTAAGGGTCAAAGATTTTTTCTACAATCTCATCTTTAATACCGCCTCCGTTATCGCAAATAGTTAAAAGCTTATCTTCTATACCTATTGTAATTTCAGCATTTGCTATATTTTTTTCTCGAAAATTATCCTGTGCGTTTTTTAAAATATTTAAAATCACTTGCATAATCTCACTATCATACATCTGTATCTCTACTTGGTTTTTATAATCATATTTAATCTCAATATTATCATTTTTTAAAGAGGCCATAATAATATTGAGTGATTTGTTTATCACTGTTTCAAATGTGCAAGAAACCGACTTTTTATTTGGCTTGTAAAAGTTTCTAAAATCATCAATAGTATTTGTCAAGTTCTGTACAAACTCTTCAATGACATTGAGTTGGTCTAAAAAATAACTTTGACACTCTTGACGTGACTTTTCTGTTTCAAGGTCAAAATATTCTAACTCTATTTTCATAGATAGATTTGCGGCTGTACTTGATATTGCTCCAAGAGGCTGCCTCCACTGATGAGCAATCATACTAATCATCTCTCCCATCTGTGCAAGTCTTGATTGTTGCTGGAGTTGTTGATCTTGGTAACGATTTTTCTGTACCTCTTGTTTGATTCTATCTTCAAGTGTTTTATTGAGCTCTTTTAACTTGTTTTCTTGATGAATACGCTGTGTAACATCTTCGATAATAACCAAAGCTCCTTCAAGCATAGCTCTTATTTTAATATTGAGGATTTTTTTGTGAAATGTCAACTGTTCAATATCAAACTCCAAAAGATTCTCTTCTATGATCTTAGTTTCATACTCCTGTATAAATGATGGCAAACGAAAAAAAAGTTTTTCATAGTTCTCATCCAAAAAATCATCAAGGGTCTTATTTTGAATTTCTAAAATCTCCAACACATTACTATTTAGCATACTAATATCTAAATTTTTTGAAATGGTAAGTACACCAAAAGGAATATTTGTTATTACGCCGCTTAAATATTGATGCAAAGCAAGTGATTGATTTGGTGTTGGCATCTCTACTCCTTTTTGATGACAATAAGTGTTGAGTCATCATCTATGTTATATCTATTAAAAATATCCGTAGCAAGTTTAATGGTTGAGTTTTCAAAACAATCCTTTTTCAAAAGATCCCCATATTCAAGACCATCACTTGCTAAGACAAGGCAAAACTTCTCTGAAACTTCTAGCTTCCCAATCTCTATATCTGTTGGCAAAGAACGGCATGTATAGTCACTGTAACGATGAAATGTATAGTGTGGACATGCAGTGATAAATCCCTCTCCAACAATAATATACTCTATCTTTTGAAGCAGTAGTCGAACTAAAACAATAGAAGCATCATAAGAGTCATTATACTCCTTAAGAGATCTCTGTAACTCCAGCAAGAGCCTATCTAAGGGTAAACGATAATGTTCTAAAAGAAAAGCTTTGACAAACTGGGCAGACTCATATGCTTCAAACCCCTCTGCTTTACCTTCAATAACGGCAAATAGGCTCTCATCACCATTATAATGTTTAATAAAGTAGGCATCACAATTAAACTCATGATCTTCTTTTTTCACCGAGACAGGGGTAGACTCATAAGGCGGATTGTTGATGTACTTTCGCAAAGTAATTGTTGTACCGCTTAAGTCACTTTTATTGATAAGAAATTCATCTACCGATCTTTTAGCCGCTCCAAGCCCAAACCCTAAGCTTGTCTGTGTTGATGAGTAGCCATCTTCAAGTGATTTTTGTAAATTTTTAATACCACTTCCACTATCTTCTATACGAACCTCTATACCTTTTTGGTTGGCTGTATATTGGCATATAACATCTGCCTCTTTGGCATATCTGATACTATTGATAACTATCTCAGAAACAGCTGTTGAGAGCATACCGGCTTCAAAACGGCTAAAGCCAAAATCAACAGCCATCTCTTTAATGGACATAGCACACTGATAAGCCTCTGCATCATCTTCAATATGAAATGCTACGGACATTGTCTCTCACTACTCTTGATGTTTTTGTAAAGAGTATCCGGTCAGTTTATAGCATAACAGTAATGCCTCTTGCAGATTCTTGACAATCTGCATATCTGAAAAGCGTATCTCAGCTTTAATCATTGTTTCTGCAAGTTCTGGTTTAATACCGCAAATAATCGGTTCTATACCCATTAACTTCAAAGTGTCTGCAAGCCTATTGATATATCCTGCTACTGCCGTATCAATTGCATCTACATTAATCAAGTCCAAAATGACACATCGAATATCATCTGATTCACACAATTGTGTTGTCTTTTTTGATATATCACTAATACGTGCTGAATCCAAAAGTCCAAATAGGCTTACATAGACACAACTTTGTGTCAATTTATTTGCAACCATTGGGGCTTCCATACCAATCTGTTTTTTACTAATTACCATTTTCTTATCCATTGTTTACTCCTTATAGTTCTATAGTCTCTTGTGGTTGATAAAAGTAAAATCCCTGATACTCATCAACATCCAAAGATTTTAAAATTTCAAATACCTCTTTTGAGTGTACATACTCCGCAATAACCTTAATACCCAGCTGATGTGAAAACCCGACTATCGCCTTCACCAAGATAAAAGACTTCTCGTCCTTGTCAATATTTTTAATTAAAGAACCATCTATTTTAATAAAATCCGGTTCAATCTCCAAAATATGTTCAAAATTGGAAAATCCGCTTCCAAAGTCATCTATAGCAAATTTTACCCCATACTTCTTAAAACGCTTTATAAATTTCTGTATATCTTCAAAATTTTGAATACTCTCACTCTCGGTAATCTCCATAACCATTAATGGCCCTATATCACTATAGGCTTTTAAGTAGAGTTCAATCTCCTCTACTAAAGCTTGATTACGAATATCACTGTATGTAAAGTTTAAAGTGACACTTTTATGCAATCTATGAATTGTCTTAAGCCCTTCAAATATAACTACAGAAGAGAGTCTTGCATATAACCTTGTTTTAATAGATATCTCTAAAAAGTGGTAAGGAGTTATTAGCTCTCCATCTTCATTTTTTATACGCATTAATGTTTCATATTTGACAACTTCACCTCTTTTGTTGACAATACCCTGATAGACTGCAACGATATTGTTTTTTGCAATGGCCGACTTGATTCTATCTTTCCAAACCAAAGCATTCTGATCGCGTGAACGCCTATCAATGGCACTTGAGTACATCATAGATGATTTTTTATGCTTTTTTGCATACTCAAGGGCAATTGTTGCACACTCAAACGCATCATGCTGTGACGTAGATATACCAACAGTTACTTCAATGGTTATCGTATCATTTGCACTCTCTACTTTAAAATCATTGAGCTGTGTAAAAAACTCTTTTAGAAGTCGCTCATATTTCTCATAATCGATATGCTTACTCTCATCCAGAATAATAAACTCATCTGCGGAGAGCCTATAGACATGATACTCTTTTGCCGAAGCAAAATCTTTTAAAAACTTTGCAAATTCACGCAGAACCTGTGATCCGACATCTGTTCCATATATCTCATTAATTGTTTTAAAGTCATTTATATCCACCATAAAAACAATAGGCGTATCGAGTTTTTTTACATCTTCAAAAAACGAATATCTATTTAACAATCCTGTCAAATCATCATAGTAGAGTTTTTGTTCTAACTCCTTTGTACGTTTTTGTATCTCCTCTTCTAAGTGTTTTTGGTAGTTTTTAGTCAATCTATCAAGATGAATCTTCTCCAAGGTCTTTTCAAGTGAGTTAATGAACTGTTTAAAAATTAAGGGCTTGATAATAAAACCATCAATACCAAGACGAATCGCATCTAAAAAGTATTGATTATCATTGTGTGCAGAGAGAATAAAGATAGCTACTTTTGTATCAATCGCACGTATCTTCTCTATCATCTCTATACCATTTAACCCAGGCATATTAATATCTGTTATAACAATATCTATTGTATTATTTTCAAAAGCCCGTAACCCATCTTCACCATTTGTAGCAACTGTTATATCGTGAAAAAGATTTTTAAGCATCTCTAGGGTGCTAACCCGTGCATTTACATCATCTTCAACATAGAGAAGTTTTAATTCACTGGCACACTTTTTGATCTCTTTTAAAGTCACACCTACTCCTCTATCATGCTTCCTAAGAGTTTAAACAGCTCATTGCTTGCCTCTTCCATTACCCTGTAGTTTTCAATTATTTCATTGAAATTTTCCGGGTCCAGCGCTGTTTGCGTAACTACAAATTTCATATTTTTCAAAGCTCCATCATGAACGATTTTATGCGCCTTATCAATCTCTTTATAGACTTTTGTTCTCCCAAACTGTTTTTGCCCCTCATCTAAGTACCACTTTCCAAATCGGCACGAAAGGTGATTGCTTAACTCTTTAGAGCTATCTTGGCTCAACAAAGAGGAGTAGGCACTAGATTTAAAGACAATATGATCTATCTTGGCGATAGAGATTAAAAAGATATTATTTATATAGTGGGCATCTGCAGCAGACTCTTTGGCTGAAGTATTAAAACCTGTCAGTGCATCATAAAGACTGTGCAGATGTGTCTCTGACTCCTCTGCAAGTCTATACATGGTCTCTGACTCCTCTGCAATTTCAGTTGTTTCCTGTTTTAAGGTTGAGATGGTCATTGATATCTCTGTTGTTGCCTTTTGTGTTCTCTCTGCTAACTTTCTTACCTCATCTGCAACTACTGCAAAACCACGACCATGCTCACCGGCGCGAGCTGCTTCAATGGCAGCATTGAGTGCCAATAGATTTGTCTGCTCGGCAATATCCTCAATAAGTCCCAATACGGTTGATATCTCCAAAGATTGTTCGTTGAGTGTATTGATCCCTCTTACGGTATCTGCAATACTGTTGTTTAGCTTTTCAAAATTCTCCTGCAGGGACTCTATGGATGCTATGCTCTCTTGAGCAGCTTGACTTGTTTTATTGGAGGTTTCTAAAATTCTTTTTGAGATATCATTACCAAATTCAATATCTTGTTTGATCTGAAACAATCCACCGACGCTTCCACCACCGATCTCTTTAAACTTTTCTGAGAGTTTGCCTTGAGTTTGAAGTCGTATGCCGGCTTTAATGCCCTCTATTGATTTATTCAGTGGATCAACTGAACGAGAAAAGACTCCCTTGTAGCCTTCTGGAAAAATCACTATACTGTTATCACCCTCATTTGCCAACTCAATAGCTGTCTGGCTATCACGCATAAACGCCTCAACCTGATCGAGCAGATTGTTATAATTCCATGCCATTTGAAAATAGCGTGAATCTTCTGGAATGTTAGTCACTCTTCCTTCAAGATTTCCTTGTGCGGCATCTGCCATCACTCTATCGATCTGTTCTAATAAAGCCTCATCTTGTTTTCTCTTTTTACTTTTGAAGATTGATAAGAAACTCATCATAACTCTGCCCCTCTTTTGTTAATCTCTCTTCCAACAGTTTTAATGAAGCTGCAACTCCCCCGCTTGCTTCTGCCTGTAAAAGCGTACTGTATAATCTCTGCATTGCATCCACTCCTCTTTGAGAAGGTGCACGCCGAACCGAATAGTAGCCTGTAATATTTCCCCTATCATCTAAAGAAGCAGTGACATTGGCAAAAACCCAATAGAAGTTTCCATCTTTGGTTCTGTTTTTTACATAGGCATTTATATGTCTTTTATTTTGAATGCGATCCCATAGAAGTTTAAATATGACTTTTGGCATATCCTGATGGCGCAAAATGTTGTGAGGAGCACCCAAGAGCTCTTTTTCTGAGTATCCGGATATCTCTATAAAGTATGCATTACCATAGGTAATTCGACCTTTTAGATCTGTTTTAGAGACAATAAGCTCATCTCTTTTCATCTGTATTTCCATAGGAAACCTTTAATAATCATTTATTAATAGAAAAAGATTATATTTTATCTATGTGTCACAAAGGTGTCAATGGATGACTTTAAAGAAATATCCGATCCCTTTTTTTGTATGAATCGTATCTTGGGGAAGTTTTTTTCGTAATCGTTTTAGAAGACTTTTTACCGAATCTGCAGAGAACTCCTTTTGGTCATCATAAATATATGTATGGATATCAATTGCTGAGAAGAGCTGTCCTGGATATTTTAAAAAAAGTTGCAAAAGAGTCTGCTCATTTGCCGTTAAAAAGATCTCTTCATCACAAAAATAGAGTCTCTCTTTTAAAAAATCCCATCTATAACCATCTTTGAGCTCTATGACACTCTCCTCATGGAGACTCTGCATATCTCTACAGACACGTTGTAAAACATCAAAAAGGTCTTCTCTCTTTAAAGGTTTTTGTAAAAAACCGCTAATACCTCCACTATTGAGCAGATCTATAAAATATCTGCTCTCATTATGGGCAGAAATAACTATAACCTTTTGATGCTTATTGAGTTTAAATATCTCTTTAGCCAAGGCAATTCCATCTAAAAATGGCATCAAAATATCGGTAATGACTACTGAGATACTCTCTTGTTTTTCACGATATATCTCCAAAGCCTCCGCACCATTGGATGCCGTATATACATCAGCAAAAAAGTTACATAACAAACGGGCAGTACTCTCTCTTACATCAAGTTCATCTTCAGCATATAACACAGAGAGCTTTTTGGTTGCTAAAACTAACTCTTTTTTTTCATCTAAGTGCATATCTTTCCCGTCTTTTTGTTTAAGTACAATCTTTACACTTTTTCATCTGTTTTTGCGCATACATTTTTTTATCTGCAATCTCTATCAACTCATCAATATCATCTGCTTCATTTGGAGCGACTGCATAACCGTAAGATGCTGAGACCCCAAAAGCTTTGAGTTGTTTCTCGATTCTCTCTACTAATGAGTGAAGTGTTGTCTCTATCTCTTCTTGAGAGTATTTTTTATCTTCAACCAAAACAATAAACTCATCACCTCCATAACGTACAACAATATCATAATTACGAAATGTTGTTTGAAAAATTTTAGCAACCTTTTTTAAAACTTCATCACCCTCGGCATGACCATAGTTGTCATTGACATATTTAAAATTATCCAGATCAATAAATATTAAAACAAGTATATTTTCATGTCTTGCCAATTTCCCAAGTGCCTGCTTGGAGTACTCATCAAGATATTGACGATTATAGAGTCCTGTCAAACTATCTTTGACTGCCATCTCAAATGTACGTTGCAGTTTTTCTTCTTGTTGAGAGATATAATAGTCATACTTTTTTGTAATCTCTGAGAGCATACTCTGAAGTAGTTTTATCTTTACCTTCTCTCTCATTTTTCCCTCATTACGACTGCTAGTGAAGTTTCATTATAAAACTGCAGTCTTTTATACATTTTATCTGGTCCGATCTCACCAAATGTAAAAAATCCAAACAAAGGAACTCCAAATGATTCATTGTAAATAGTAAGCTCCTTCTCTTGCATATCCTCCAGTACATACTCTCTGGATATACAGGAGAAGTTAAAGGCAATATCTGCTTTTTTGTCTATTTTTTGCGAAAGATCCTTTGCTATATTCGTGTCACTTGTTAGCAGATCTTCAGGAGTTGCAAAAGAGAGTTTAAAGTACTCGCCCTCTTGCAGCGGGGCAAAAAACTCTACATAATCTGTCGTAATGTTTTTTACCGTTCGCAGTGTAGTGACATAACCGTCTTCTTGACTTAGAATTGAGAGCGGTGCATACCAAAGGTAACGCAAGTCTCTGTTTTTATGGTCTATATTGCACAATATTTGGTTTAAAATATAAGAGAAGCTCTTTCCATCATCTACACTATAGAGTCTGTTAGCCTGGGCCTTTTTGATTTTGTAGGTAATGCCATAGGGAGTAAACCCCAGTGAGGTTCCAATATAGGCCTCAACATTACTAAAGGATAAAATAACCAAACCATTCTTAATAAGTTTGCCATCTATATATTGAAAAGTTTGAATTTTATTATCAAGCTTTACTCCGGATGAAACACCACCTACAATATTATCCAGAGGCGAATAATCTATTTTGCTTGATAAGGTTTCAATAAAAGATCCTATCTCTGAATTACACAAGCCCGCCAAAACGATATGAAACTTATCCTGCTTGGTGTTAAGATAGTTGGCTGTTTCTTCAAGAGCTGCAGTATTGTGAATATCCTCTATATAAAAAGGCTCTATTGATGCATCATTGCTAAACTCAAAACAGCAAACACTGATAGCCTCACCTACAATTTTATCTGAATTAAAATGCTCATATGTATGAAAAAGAGTGAACTCTTCTGTTAAGAAGTGCGTTTTTATCTCTTGTGCCGCTTTTTGAAGATTATACTTGGATGGGAGTGTAAAAATCATATAGTCTGCTGATCCAAACTCTTTGCTAACCTTTTGGTGCAATATTGCTATTGCATTATCTTCTAATCCATTGGATGTATATACAGCAGATTTCATCTTTACATCTTTTATATTAAATTATCATATATAGAATATATTCTACCCCCCCCGTTAAAGAATTACTTAAAAATAATAATTTTTACTTATTAATCATTTTTCTGAGTGAGATTGAAACAGTTTACAAATGATACTATTTTAAAATAAGAGCTCCTCTTCAGGATCTTCTTCTACAGCATTTTGCGGTGGTTTTGAGATATCACTGAAATACTCTTTTTGCCCATTTATATCTACTTCAATAATTCCTTCCGGAATATCAAACTTACGTTGTATCTGCGGGTAAAGGCGTAAAACCTCTTTGAAGTAGTATGCAAATGCAGGACCAGAGATACGCCCTCCTGTCTCTTTGTGATACATTGGTGTATTATTGTCATTTCCAAACCATACCACAGTCTCGATAGTTGGCGAGTAGCCTGCAAACCAGCCATCAACATTATTGTTTGTTGTTCCTGTTTTTCCTGCAAGCTCTATCCCTTTGACACCGGCTCGTCTTCCCGTACCACGATTGACAACATCTCTTAGAATTGTTGTTAAAATAAATGCCTGTGTATCTTTTGAGACCTCATAACTCTTCTCCCCTTTGGTATAAAGCGTCTCATCACCTTTGTCAATGCGATTGATTAGATGTGGTTCTACTTCAACACCATAATTTGAAAATGCAGTGTAGTATTGTGCCAACTCAAGTGGTGACATAGACATTGTTCCCAGTGAAATTGAGAGATCCGTAGGCAGGTTTCTAATGTGAAATTTTTTAAGCTCACGCACAAGCTGTGGCAATCCTATCTCATTTACAAGATTGATGGTTGCAAGGTTGCGTGAGTGCACAAGTGCCTCACGCAGAGTAATGAGTCCCTTATAATCCTTCTCATAGTTCTTCGGCCGCCACTTCATCTCTTCACCATTCTTCTCATACTCATACGTTTGAGCATTATCTACAAGCTTTGTAGCTCCCGAATAACCAAGATTGAGTGCCACTTGATAGATAAATGGTTTAAAGGCACTCCCAGGCTGTCTTTTTCCCTGTGTTGCACGATTATACGAGCTTTTCGTATAGTCATAACTTCCAACAAGAGCCAGGATGTCTCCTGTATGGCTGTCCAAAGAGACAAGTGCTCCATTGAGCTGAGATACATTAACATCCTGAACTTCATAGCTTTTGTCTCGTTTTTTACGAGCAAGATCTTTTGCTTTATACTTCTCTATACGCTTCAATGCCTCATCATAGGCATATTTTACAGCATCTCTTCCCGCCTGTTGCAGATTCAAATCAATCGTCGTATAGATATCATAACCACCACTGCGAATATCATCGATACCCATCTTTTTCAAACGTCTTACAACTTCATCAACGATAAAGGGAGCTCTGTTCTGCGTGAGCGTATCATCATAGACTGTCGGTCTCTCTGCTATAGCCTTATGAAATGTTTCATCATCTATCCATCCAAGCACATGCATACGGGTAACGACTCTGTTTGCCCGACCAAGAGATATCTCATAGTTCTTTGTAGGGGCATAGGTACTTGGCGCTTTTGGAAGACCGACAAGAATAGCCATCTCTTTGAGTGTCAAATCTGAAAGTTTTTTATGAAAATAACCATCTGCAGCTGTTTTGATACCATAGTAACCATGTCCATAATAGATCTCATTAAGATAACGCTCTAAAATCTCCTCTTTTGTAAGAGCTTGTTCCACTTTATATGAGTAGATAAGCTCTTTTATCTTTCTTGAGAGTTTTTTCTCCCGCGTAAGCAGTTTGTTCTTTACCAACTGTTGTGTAATGGTCGAAGCACCCTCTACCATTTTACGCGCCTTGATATCTTTGATGATCGCACGAAAGATAGCATCGAAGTTC
>Ga0256828_1001932_pt1 | contig 12666 bp, 14 predicted proteins | sample CV88metaG_FD_185993 | JGI IMG/M metagenome (GOLD analysis project Ga0256828, IMG submission 185993) | Hydrothermal vent microbial communities from East Pacific Rise, Pacific Ocean - CV88 | ecosystem: Environmental > Aquatic > Marine > Hydrothermal vents | place: Pacific Ocean: East Pacific Rise... | reverse complement strand
TTTTTAATGATTAAGATATTATGTTGTGTTGCAAAAAGGTTAACTGTTAATAGTGTGAAAATAAGTGGAAGTAACTTCATTATTTTTGACCTTTCTAAAGTTATATTAAGGGGTATTATAACATAAAAATATTTAAAATTTAAATTTAAGATTATTTAAAGATTGTAATTAACAGTAGCTATTTAGCTACTGTTAATGGAAGAAAAAGGGAGATTATTTAAGCTTATCAGCTCGTGGATAGAAGAATATAATCTCTCTAAAGACAAAGATTCGTTCTGGATCATCTACAGCATAAGATTTAAGCGTTACTTTTAATGGTGTATCTTTTGTATTATCATCAATAAGTTTCTCTTTTGTTGATAATACAAGAAGCTTCTTCACAAGTTTACCAGGACTTAGGGTAACACTTTTAAATCGTTTAATTTCAAATTTATCAGCATATTTTCCTACAACTTCTAATTTATAGGTATGTTTTTTAGACTCTGTATTTTGAAAGAGCATAAGATATGAGTTGGTTACTTCATTGTCTGCTTTAACTTTATATAGTTGTGTTGTTTTGTTAACATTTAAAAGCATGTACTCTTTTTGCCCACCCATAACAAATAGCATCGCAAAGATAGCAATAATAGCAATACCATACATATATGTTGTACTTCTAAGGAACTTGGTTGGTTTGTTTTCATGAACAGCATTCATACTTGTCCATTGAACCAATGACTCTTTACCAAGTTTACCCATAACTGTTGTACAGGCATCGACACACTCTAAACAGTTGATACACTCTAACTGTGTACCTTTTCTAATATCAATATGGGTTGGACAGACGGTAACACACTTTTCACAAGTTGTACATTCACTATTTTCATCTGTTAAATCTTTCTGCTTAAAGACAATTTTCTCTTTCTCTTCATTATAAATATCTCCACCTCTATGTGGGTTATAGAGTGCTTGGAATGTATTGTCATCATAAAGAACCGATTGAACTCTTGAGTATGGACATACATAAATACAGAAATCCTCTTTTAAGAAGACAATATCATAGATAAGGAATCCTGCAATACCTAAAAGTAGACCAATTACAACACCATGTTCTGATGGGTTTAGGATATATTGGAAGAAATCTTCAGGTGGAACAAAATACCAAATAAAGTCAGCCGATGCAATAAGTGCTAAAAGAGACCAAAGTAAAATTGCAATAAGACGTTTAACTTGGTTCTCTTTTTTGCTGTAGTCTGGCTCTTTTTGTTTATTTCCAATTCTTCTACGGAGTCCAAGAAGTTTGGTTTCGATTAAGTCTCTGTAGATAACTCTAAATATGGTTTGAGGACAAGCCCAACCACAAAATGCACGACCACCAATAGCTGTGGCAGCAAAGATACCAATAAATAGTAACATTAACAAGAAAGGCATAAGGTAAAGCTCTTGCATATCAAAAGCTGTTCCCATAAGCTGTAACTGTTTTTTATCGAAAGATAATAGGAAGATGTGGTGTCCCCCAATTGTAATGAATGGTGTGACTAAAGCAATAACTGTTGCAATAACATAACCATAATACCGTTTTATTCTAAATGGCATTAAAAACTCCTTGTAATTTTTCTATAATGCTTATATAATATATAAACTTAGATATGATAAGCCTTATTATATCTTAAGATTATAATTATTATTACTATATATTATAGTTACTTTCTGAAAAGTAACATAAAGGGGTAGCAGTTGTCTATAGTGAAGTGTACTCATTGTCAATTAGAATTTGATGAAACGGTTATGATTACAGAGGAAAAGAGTCCTGATGTATATTTTTGTTGCAATGGTTGTCAAGGGGTTTATCATCTGTTGAAAGATGATGGTTTAGATAGTTTTTACGAGAAAGTAGGAAACTCTACACTTGCTCCTCCTGTGGAGAGTGATGATAATGCAGAGAATTTTGATTTAGAGAGTTTTCAACAGCGTTATATTAAAAGAACTCCCGATGGGTTTTCTAAAGTTGATTTGGTTATTGAGGGAATTCATTGTGCAGCGTGTGTTTGGCTTAATGAGAAGATACTTGATGATACAGATGGGGTACTTGAAGCCTCTATTAATTTTACCAATAATAAAGCTAAAATAGTTTGGGATGAGGAGAGTGTTAAACTTTCTGAAATTATAAATAAGATACGAAGTATCGGTTATAATGCTTACCCTTATGAACAGAGTGCAGAGGATGTAAAGGCGAGTTCTGCTCAACGTGACTACTTTATGCGTATGGCAATTGCTATTTTTGGTTCAATGAATATTATGATGATAGGTGTTGCTAAATATGCAGGTTATTTTTCGGGTATAAAAGAGGAGAATTTGCATCTTATTCACTTGGCAGAGTTTCTTTTTGCTACGATTGTACTTTTTTACTCAGGTTGGATTTTTTTTCGTGGTGCATATTATGGTTTAAAAAATAGAATTGTTAATATGGATTTACTGGTTTCAGGAGGGGCATTAATTACCTATATCTACTCTTTAACCATTCTTTTTGGGGCAAAAGGTCACAGCTATTTTGATTCGGTAACGATGATTATTACCTTTGTTTTGGTGGGGAAATATCTTGAGGTATTGGGTAAAAAATCGGCAGTTGATGCAATGGACAAGATAAAATCACAAGTTCCTCTAGAGGCAACCATTGTGAAAGATGGTGGAAAAGAGGTGGTTGCTTTAGATAAAATAGTTGTGGGTGATATTATTGAGGTTAAGAATGGAGAAAAAGCATCAGTTGATGGGCAATCTATTGTAGAATTGTCCACTTTTGATGAGAGTTCAATTAGTGGAGAGTCTTTGCCTGTAGAGAAGCAGAAAGGAGATACCATATACTCTGGAACCATTAACTCTGGTATGGTTATGCGTTATGAGGCAACCAAAAACTATGCTAACTCTACACTTAGTAAAATGGTTGACCTTTTAGAGGATTCATTGGCATCAAAACCAAAAATAGAGGAGATGACCAATGAACTCTCTAAATACTTCTCTTTGGCTATTATCCTTTTAGCTGTGGTAACTTATATAGGTTGGTACTTATATTATGGAGATTTTGAAAATGCTCTTATTATTACTATCTCTGTAATTGTTATAGCTTGTCCTTGTGCTTTGGCATTGGCAACGCCTATTGCATCACTTATTGGAATATCTTGGGCAACAGAGAAAGGGCTACTCTTTAAAGAGGCAAAGTTTATAGAGACTTTTGCAAAAGCTACAACCGTAATTATGGATAAAACAGGAACAGTTACCCAAGGAAAACTTGCTGTTAAGAAACAATCAAATGAGTTAGATGGTCAAAATTTGGCACTACTTTATGGCATGGTTGATAGCTCCACACACCCTGTTAGCAAGGCTATTAAAAAATATTTAGAAGAGAAGTATGGAAGCGATGGCTTTAGCCTCGAACTAGAAAATATAGAGCAAGTTCATGCACAAGGTATAAGAGCCAATTTCAACAATAAAAAGCTTTTAGGTGGAAATAGCAAACTTTTAGAAGAGAGTGGAGTAGCTGTAGCGTTGGATAGTGATTATACAGTTTATCATTTTGCTGTGGATGGAGAGCTTTTAACCTCTTTTGAGCTAGAAGATACTATTAAAGATGATAGCCAAGAGATGATAGCCTACTTTAAAGAGATAGGTGTTGAGACTATTATGGCAACAGGTGACCATCAAAAAGTAGCCAAGAGGGTGGCTGATGAGGTTAGAATAGAGCAAGTCTACTCTGCAATGTCTCCTTTGGATAAAGCTGAACTATTGACCAAGCTAAAAGAGCAGGGTAAAACGGTTGTAATGGTAGGAGATGGAATTAATGATGCTTTGGCTCTCTCTAAAGCAGATGTAGCGATTGTAATGGGGTCGGGGGCTGATGTGGCATTGGCAATCTCTGATGTGGTGGTACTAAATGATTCACTTAAAGGGATAAAAAATAGTTTTATTATTTCTCATCGTACCTATAAGTTTATTAAACAGAATCTACTGTTATCATTAATTTATAATGTGGTGACGATTCCTTTGGCAATGGCAGGATATGTTATTCCTTTGGTTGCGGCATTATCTATGAGTTTGAGTTCTCTTATTGTTGTTGGAAACTCAATGAGAATTAAAAATAAGGAGTTATAGAAGGTGAATGCAGTTTTAAAATTAGAGTTATTTGTTGGTCTATTGGTGAGTTTTACACTTTTGGGTATTCTTATTTGGAGTATTAAAAAGGGTGGTTTTGATGACTCTAAACGTATGATGGATGGTGTTTTTTTTGATTCAGAAGATGATTTACGTGATGCTGTAAACAGAGAGAATAAACAAAAAGCTCTACGTACTAAAAAGCAAGAAGAGTTGGAAAAGAAAGCTAAAAAGCAGGAGTAAGGCTATAACCTAACCCTGAGTTATTTTTAATTAACTCTTTTGATGTTTTATTACGTAGTCGTTTTATAAAGGTTCTGAGTCTCTCATTTAAAACTGTTTTGTCATTCCAAAGATGTTTCTTTATTGATGGATTATCAGAAAAATATGCCTCCTCTTTAAGTAATAATGTAAAGAAGTCCAACTCTCGTTTGGTTAAAGATATAAGCTGTTTTTTTAAAAAAAGTTGTTTTTTATTTCTGTTAAATAAGAAATTATCTTTTAGTTTTATGGTGTGATTTTGTTCAAGTTTTGGGACAAGTGTTACAATGTAGTCCAACAGCTCATCGGGGTCTAGAGGTTTGATAAAATATTTACTCACCCCATAATCAATAGCTTGTAAAAGTTTAGGGGTATCACTGTATGCACTTAATATAATAACCGTAAGGTTCTCACTCTTTTTTCTTAAATTTTTTAAGAGTGCTAATCCATTAAGTTTTGGCATAAGTATATCGGTTATAACTATATCTGGTTGATATTTATCGTAAGCTTTTAACGCTTTTATTCCATCTTCTACCAGAATAAACTCTTGAAAATATTCTCCAATGGCATCTTTCATTAATTCAGATATTTTTTTTTCATCTTCTGCTAACAGAACAGTAATATTTTTTAAATTTTGATACATGGGTTACATCTCCTCTTTTAATGGTATCGTTATTGTAAATTTAGCACCTTTAACGCTATTAATAACCTCTATTGTACCATGTAGACTTTTTTGGATAATTAAATTAGAGATAAATAGACCTATTCCTGTACCAACAGAAGCATGTTTGGTACTAAAGTAGGGTTCAAATATTTTATCTATATCTTTAGATGGAATTCCTCCTGCACTGTCTTCTACAATAATAAGTGCATAGCTTTTTGTTCCAATATAAGATTTAGAGACTCTAATATTAATTTTTCTTATTATTTTATAAATAGAGGGTTTTAACGTTTTACTCTGTTGAATAAAAGCATCTTTTGAATTTAGTAGAAGATTAACAACGACTTGTGTCAGTTCATTTGAAATTCCTTTGACATATATGTCTTCAAAATAGGTCTCTATCTCAATTCCTTCACTCTCTAAATCATCTCGGAGCATACGAATAGCATCATCTACAGCAACAGTTAAATGGAAATCTTGATGCAGTTTATTGGGATTGAAAAAGTCAGAGAAAACCTCAATTGTTTGAGACATACTTTTTGTAAGTTCTTTAGATTTCTTATAGTAAGCACCAACTTTTTCATAATCTTTTTTTTCAGCAGATTTTTTTAGTGAAAAAAGTACCAAGTTTAGTTCTGAAAGTGGTTGTCTCCACTGATGAGCAATATTTGCTAACATCTGCCCTAAACTTGCAAAACGTGACTGCATAAAGAGAGCTTTTTGTTCTTGTAAAGCCTCTTCGAGTTGTTCTCGATAGATTTTTGATTGAATCTCTTTCGTTATATTGTATCTAATGGCTACATATTCAATAATATGACTCTTCTCATCTAGTATAGGAATAATAGTGGTGTTAAAGTAGAATGTTTTTCCCTGTTTTGAAAGACTTTGTATTGTTCCGTTGTAGACTTTTTTCTCTTCTATTGTCTGCCATAACTCTTTGAAAAGTTGTTTTGGAACATCGGGGTGTCGCACTATATTATGGTTTCTTCCAACCAGTTCTTCTCGTGAAAATTCAGAGATGTTACAGAACTCATCACTCACAAATGTAATCACTCCTTTGCTATCTGTTTTGGAAACAATATTGGCATTTTCGATGGCTTTTATATACTGTTCTATTGACATTTTATCTACTCCTTTTATAGATTTTAACATATTTTTTTAATGCTAAAAAAGAAAAGAAGGAGAGTTACTATTTAAAAAAACATAAAAAAACATTTTAGAATTATATTAAAAATGTTTTTTCTGCAAAAAGTAAACAGAGACTGAACATGATAAGAGTTTCTTATAAAATTAAGTAAACGTTAATAGTTATAATTATAGTATTTATACCGTATAGTCACATTATGTCACTATTCTATCAAATTTTTAAGAGGAGGTATTGATGCAAAGCAATGCACAACTTGAGTATGACTACTCAATCGTAAAACTGTTTACTTTTACGACAATTTTGTTTGGTATCATCGGTATGACGGTAGGTGTAATTATAGCCTTTCAATTAGCGTTCCCTGAGTTAAGCAATTTAGCTGGAGAGTACGGTACATTTTCGAGGTTACGACCAATTCACACTAACGGCGTCGCATTTGGATTTACCTTAAGTGGTATTTTTGCAACATGGTATTATGTTGGGCAGAGAACATTAAAAATGTCTCTAAAGGAATCAAGATTCCTAACAATCGTTTCACGACTTCACTTTTGGCTTTACTTTATAACCATTATGTTAGCAGTAGTAACACTATTTCTTGGATTTACTACTTCTAAAGAGTATGCTGAATTAGAGTGGCCACTTGATTTACTTATCGTTGTATGGTGGGTTCTTTGGGGTATTGCTATGTTTGGTATGATTGGTATGAGAAGAGAGAGAACAATTTACGTTTATATCTGGTACTACATGTCAGCATTCTTAGCAGTTGCTATGTTGTTCTTGTGGAATAATATGGAAGTTCCTACATTCTTAGTTTCAGGTGAGGGTTCAATTATGCACTCTGTATCTATGTATGCTGGAACAAATGATGCTATGGTTCAATGGTGGTATGGACACAATGCTGTTGCATTTGTATTTACAACTCCAATTATTGCTATTGTTTACTACTTCTTACCAAAAGAGTCTGGTCAAAATGTATTCTCATATAAACTTTCAGTTCTTGCTTTCTGGGGATTAATGTTTGTATACCTTTGGGCTGGTGGACACCACGTAATTTACTCTACAGTTCCTGACTGGGTTCAGACTATGGGTTCTACAATGTCAGTTGTTCTTATTTTACCATCTTGGGGTTCTGCAATTAACATGCTTCTTACAATGAAGGGTGAGTGGCAACAGCTTCAATCATCTCCATTGATTAAGTTTATGATTCTTGGTTCTACATTCTATATGTTATCAACAATTGAAGGTCCTATTCAGGCGATTAAATCAGTAAATGCAATTGCTCACTTTACAGATTGGATTCCAGGTCACGTTCATGATGGTACTCTTGGTTGGGTTGGATTTATGATTATGGCTGGTCTATTCCACATGGCTCCAAGAATATACAAAAGAGAGCTTTACTCTAAATCTTTGATGGAAAAACAGTTCTGGATTCAAACAGTAGGTATTGTACTTTACTTTACTTCTATGTGGATTGCAGGTATTACACAAGGTATGATGTGGAGAGCATATGACGAATATGGTTCTTTATTATACTCATTTATTGATACAGTTGAAGTACTTCATCCTTACTACACTATTAGAGGTGTTGGTGGATTGTTCTACTTAATCGGATTCTTGATGTTTGCATACAATATGTTTAGAACAGCAACATCGGGTAGAGTTCTTGACAAAGAACCAGCTAATGCGTCACCTATGGCGTCTTAAGAGAAAGGAGAAATTATGTTTCATTGGCTAGAACAAAGACCATTTTTCTTTGCAGTGGTTCTTTTTGCATTTGTTGCTTTTGCGGGGATTATCGAGATTATTCCAGAGTTTGTAAAAGCTTCTCAACCAACAGTAGGTACTAAACCTTATACACCTTTACAGTTGGCGGGTCGTCATGTTTATATTAAAGATTCATGTAACGCATGTCACTCACAACTTATTAGACCATTTAAATCTGAAACAGATAGATATGGTATGTATTCACTAAGTGGTGAATACGCATATGATAGACCATTTTTATGGGGTTCAAAAAGAACTGGACCAGATTTGTTAAGAGTAGGAAACTACAGAACAACAGATTGGCATGAAAACCACATGATGCAACCATCATCGGTTGTACCTGGTACAATTATGCCAGCTTACCCTCATATGTTTGAGAATATAGCTGATATTGATACAGCATATGCAGAAGCATATACTGTAAAAACAGTGTTTAATGTTCCTTACGATGCAGAAGGTATGCCAAAATTGGGTTCATTAGAGGATGCTAAAGCATCAGCCTTAGCTGACGCAAAATTGATTGCTGCTGATATGAAAAATCAATCAGTAAAAGATAAAGTAGCTAACGGTGAGATTCCAGAGATAGTAGCGTTAATCGCTTACTTAAATTCTTTAAAATAAGAGGTAGATTATGGATCAAGAGACAATACTAACCATACAGGGGTATGCGAAGTTTTTTATTACACTGATTACTTTTATCGTTTTTTATAGTTATGCCTACTCTATCTACAAGAGGGACAGAACAGGAGAGAGAGACTTTGAAAAATATTCAGATTTAGTACATAACGACTCTCTTGATTCTACTCCTCTTGAAGAGAGAAAAAGATAAAAGTTAAGGAGGAAATAGTATGAATTCTATGGCAAAAGGTGGTATTTTACTAGTTGTCGCTCTAATGGCTGGAACCTACTTTATGGCTGGTGACGCATTTTCATTAGGTGACGACTACATAAATGACCTTACAATGTTAGGGGCTGTGGCAATTATCGGTATTACCGTATTTGTTTCACTAAAATATGTAAATCAGATTAAAAATGATACAGCAAGTGGAGAACTTGCAGAAGAGAATTGGGATGGAATTGGTGAATATACTAACTCTGTTCCTACAGGTTGGGCAATTATTTTCATGGGTACAATTGTATGGATGATGTGGTATTGGTTTTCAGGTTATCCTATTAATCAATTCTCTCAAATTGGTCAATACAATGAAGAGGTAAAAGAGTATAACGTTAAGTTTAAATCTACTCATGATAACATGAATGATGAGACCAAACAAGCAATGGGTCAATCAATTTTCTTTGTACAGTGTGCTCCATGTCATGGTGCTGAAGCTGACGGAATTAATGGTAAAGCTCAAGATTTAACTCATAGAATGAGCAAAGAGCAGATTCTTGATGTTATTAATAATGGTTCAAACAAACTTGGTTATGCAATGGGTATGATGCCTCCAGGTATGGCAAGTGGTGCAGGTGCAGAGAAGATTGCAACTTGGATTTCTGGTGGTATGAAGGGTGAACAACCTGCAGAATTTGCAGCGTGTGCATCTTGTCATGGTGCAGATGGTAAAGGTATGAATGGTATGGCTCCAAATCTTTCTGCTTATGACAATACATTGGTTACTAATGTCCTAGACAAAGGTAAAAAAGGTATTATTGGTACTATGCCTAGCTTTAAGGGTCGTCTAAATGAGACTCAAGTAAATGCTGTAGCAACTTACCTACAATCAATTCAAGGAGAATAGTATGGCAGGAAATACACAAATCGACCCTCGAACAGAGGGTGGACTATTCAGCTTTATCCATGGTCTTGTTGGGTATGCCGTAGCTGTCGGTCTAATGTTAACAATATTGGTTATTTTAACTGTTATGGCAATTAATGTTCAGCAAGAACAAGCAACAAATTTCTATACAGTTAATCAAGATTTAGATGCTCTTAAGATGAACAGTCTAGAGAACATTAAGTATAGAAAAAACCAAGGAGAGTAAAATGGATAAGATTATTGGAATAATGTTGCTTGGTGCAGCTATAACTTCACTTATGCTTTCATTCTTTAATCCTCTTAAAGTATTTATTTAATAAATGAGAGTTTTATTGAAAAAATTAGGGGTGCTTGTTGCACTCCTTCTTATCACAGAGACCAGTTCTTTAGTCGCTTTAGAGAATGCAAATGTTAGTACCCCCTCATCAGCCGTACCCACAGTTATCAATATCAACAGCCGTTTTATTTTAGAAGGTAAAGAACTTATTGACCCAAGAACTATTCAAAAGATAGATGAGATGGGAAAAGAGTTATTTGAAAAGACTGGTGTTAACGTTTATATTTACACGAAAAAGTCTTATCTTCAAAAAGAGGTAAAAGATAAAAAAGAGCGATATTTATTAATTAAGGCGTATGAAGAGCAGATATTAACAGAAGTAAAAAAACCTTATGTTCTTATCTCTGTGGCTGTTGATGATATGCACATCAATATGTTTAATTCAGAAGATTTAGACAACGTTATTGATAAAGATAGAATTTTAGATAGAGCTATCATTCCTATTCTTGTATCAAAAGATAAAAATTCGGTCTATTCTAAGTTATCTGTAGCACTATTGAATGGTTATGGAGAGATTGTTGATAGAGTAGCAATGGAACTTAAAGGAATTAAATTAAATTCTAGTATAGAGAGTGGAGCTTCTGCTTTTAAAGAGTTTTGGAGATATTTTATGTACTTTTTAGTACTAACAGGACTTTTTGCATATATTTATGCGATGAGAAAAGGGAGAAAAGAGTAGATGAAGATTCAAAAATATCATTTTTGGTTACTTTTCTTCTTCTTTATTTTTGGATATACCTTCTCTTTGATTATCTGGACAATCAAAAGTGCTGTCGATACACCAGTCTATGAAGATAGAAGTTTTATGAAAAAGTATCAATATGTAGATGATCACTACAATAAGATGGTAATTGCTAATGCCAAATTTAATGCTAAATATGAGACAACAGTGACCATAAATAGTCGAACCGTAGGGATGGATTTCTCAGATATACGGTATGGTCAACGCTCTTTAGATAAATATAGTAAAAACCAAGAGATGTTAAATCTAGGAGAGAATAGAATATCACTAGAGATAGTTGATAAAAAGAGTAAAATCTCTGTTCCTGATGCAAATATCTCTTTTCAAATTACAAGACCTATTAAAAATGACCATGATATTAATCTAAATAGTTTCAAATACAGTAATGGAAAATATACTATAGAGCCAATAAAATTGGATATAAAAGGGTATTGGAATATTATTGGAAAAGTAACCATTGGAGATAATATTGGTTATCTTTATATTAAAACAGGTACAAAAAACCTAGATAAGGAGTAGTTTTATGAATCGAGAACCTTGGGTAGTCTATTTGGTTGTTTTTGGTGTTGTTATTGCCATGATGTATGGAAAGTTTCTTATGGGTGGTGGTGGAGATGACAATAAAGATGAGAACTCCACCGACGACAAGAAATAAAAATATTTCTTGTTGGGTTGGCTTAATCCAACCCTGCCTCTTTTCCATCTATATAAACTTTGTTAACCTCTTTTGTATGCAAAATTGTCTGCAAAGCGATACTTTCAATATTTTTAACTTCATCTGGTAACTTTATCAAAGCAAAATCTGCATCTTTTCCAACTTCTATAACACCACTATTCAGATTAAAAATTTTAGCAGGTGTTGAAGTGATACCTTTTATCAATAAGTTTGCTAATTTTTCAAGCTCTCCTAAATGGTGTAACATCAATCCTGCTCGTAATTCATCAAAGATATTAAGTGAATTATTAGAACTAAGCCCATCTGTAGCCACTGTAAATGGTATATCTCTTTTTATAAGCTCTTCTATCGGAAGTCTTCCACAACCAAGTAGCCGATTTGAGCGTGGGCAGTGGGCAATCGAATGACCTTTTTGTGCTAAATAGTCAAACTCCTCTTCGGTTGCTTGAACTCCATGTACAAAATGGGTTGGTATCTGATCAAAGCTCTCTAGAAACTCTTTTATCTCTGTTACAGCATAGGAGGTAGAGAAGAATTTCTGAAAAAATGCTAGAAAATCACCAGAATTACTCTCTAACCACTCTCTCTCTGCTTGTGATTCCAAAAAGTGTGCTGAAATAGGAAGTTTCTCTTGTTTGGCAACATTAATGGCTCGTTTTAAAACAATAGGATGCACAGAGTAGGGTGAATGAATAGCAACAGCAGGTATAACTCCTGAACCACATGCTTTAGAAGCATCTAGACGCTCTAAAAAGTTATTGTATAGCATGTCAGCAGTAGAGGCATTAGAACCAATAAGTTCATTGAAAAATAGTACCTTTTGAGGGGTTTTCATACAGACTTCTAACTCTGTTCCAAAGCTTGATATTGCACCAAAAGTTGTAATACCAGAGTTTATCATCTCTTGACAGGCTTTTTGCATTTTACTGTTGTCACACTCTGCAACCAAATCATCACGATATTCTATAACCGAGTCAAGCCAAGGCATAAAACTTCCATATTGAAGGGTTGTTCTGTTTGCCGAAAACTCTAAATGAACATGGGTATTAATAAACCCTGGGTAGAGTACAGTATTTCGTCCTGCTTGATGAATGGTTGCTGTTGGATAAGTAGTTTGAAGATTCTGAATGGTGTCAATAGCTTCTATTTTGTCTGAAAAGGCTATGGCTAAATTCTCTTCAAAATGATTGTTTATATAG
>Ga0256828_1001931_pt1 | contig 12670 bp, 12 predicted proteins | sample CV88metaG_FD_185993 | JGI IMG/M metagenome (GOLD analysis project Ga0256828, IMG submission 185993) | Hydrothermal vent microbial communities from East Pacific Rise, Pacific Ocean - CV88 | ecosystem: Environmental > Aquatic > Marine > Hydrothermal vents | place: Pacific Ocean: East Pacific Rise... | reverse complement strand
GTAAGTGCAGAGTGTAGTGCATGTAGAATGCAAATAAACAACTCTATGGGTATTGAGAGTAAAACAGTCTTTAAAAACCCAATAGAGCTCATAGCTGAGGCATTAAAGCAAGATAATGAATAGTTGGAATCATATTTATGAGCATTTTAATCCAGTAGCATTTTCATTTTTTGGCATACCTGTTCATTGGTATGGAATGATGTATGTCTTAGCACTCCTTAGTGGGCTTTTTATAGCTCGCTACTTCATTAAAAAAGATAAACTCCCCCTTACTAATGATGATTTAGATATTTACTTTGTATATGTAGAAATTGGTGTGATTTTAGGTGCAAGGATTGGATATATATTGTTTTATGATCCACAAACAAGTTATTATCTCACTCACCCATGGCAGATATTTAACCCATTTAGAGATGGAGAGTTTGTTGGTATTCGTGGTATGAGTTACCATGGTGCGATTATTGGTTTTACTTTATCAACATACCTTTTTTCGGTACGTAAAAAAATCAATTTTGGAACACTTGTAGATATGACAGCTTTGAGTGTACCTCTTGCATTTATTTTTGGGCGTATTGGAAACTTTTTAAATCAAGAGCTTATTGGTCGTGCAACTGATGTAAGCTGGGGGATTTTAGTAAATGGAGTTTTAAGACACCCTTCACAACTCTATGAAGCATTTTTAGAAGGGTTTATGGTTTTTGTAGTTGTCTTTTTCTATAGAAAACTCAAAAAATTTGAGGGTGAATTAGCACTTGTGTATGCTTTTAGTTATGGCATCTTTAGAGCCATTGCAGAGATTTGGCGTGCACCTGATGTGCAGATTGGATATGTGTGTTGTAACTTTGTAACACAAGGGCAGGTTATGAGCCTTGGTATGAGTGTTTTAGCACTTGTTTTTTGGGTTTATTTTAGAAAAAAAGCTTAAATTATGGTGCAAAAACTTCTTTTATATTATCTTATTTTTATGAGTGTTATTACATTTGTAATATTTGGAATAGATAAGTTTTTAGCACTCAAATCTTTAAGACGCATTAGTGAAAAGAGGCTGCATACTCTTTCACTTCTAGGTGGTTTTGTAGGTGCACTCTTTGGTATGGCATTTTTTCGTCACAAGGTGAGTAAAAAAGAGTTTTATCTCAAAGAGTTAGCTATTGTTTTTATATGGATTGTGTGGCTTATATTTTATTTTTTAGATTATAATCGACTCAATTTTTTAGATGTAGGATAGATAATGAAAAAAGTTTTAATAGCTATAGCTGCAAGTTTAACTTTGTATGGTGGTATGTGGGATATGATGGAGAGTGAAGCTAATACTACTTTTAACAAGGCTGGAGAGTATGCACACAAAGCATATAAATCTGAACCTGTGCAAAAAGCAAAAGAGTATGGTTCAAAAGCTTGGGAAAAGTCTAAAGAGTATGGGAAAAAAGGTTATGAATGTTCTAAAGAGAAATTTGATGAATATTATGATGATGACAATTCAGAAAAAGGAGAAGAGTAAATGAAAGTTACAATTTGGCATAATCCACGTTGTTCAAAATCGCGTGAGGCATTAAAAATTTTGCAAGAGCACAATATAGAGCCTGAGGTTTTTAAATATTTAGATGAAAAACCATCAAAAGAGGAAATTCAAAATGTGTTAAAGCTTTTAGGGTATGAAAATCCAAAAGAGCTTATGCGTACAAAAGAGGCTATTTATAAAGAGTTAAATTTAAAAGAGGTTGAAGATGAACAAAAGCTTTTAGAAGCTATGGAAAACAATCCAAGACTTATTGAGCGTCCTATTTTAATAAAAGAAGATAAAAAAGCGATAGTTGGTCGTCCAACTGAAATTGTCGCAGAATTTATTACTGCATAATTATTTCTTTTGCTAAAGAGAGAAGATCTCTTTAGCGAAGTGTTTCATCCTCACTCATTTCTGAGCTATAGCGAACTATTTTATTTCTTCCTGTTGTTTTTGCAACATAAAGTGCAGTATCTGCGTATTTAATACATTTCCAAATAGTATTACCATCTGTTGGGTATTTAGCCATACCAATACTCATTGTTTTTTGCATAGTTTGACCATTACCAACATCAAATACAAGCTCAGCAAAACTAGAGTGGATTTTTTTTGCAACATGCATTGCACCTTCATCTGTTGCATTGTGAAGTAAAATAACAAATTCTTCTCCACCATAACGAATACCTAAATCAGATTCACGGATACTATTTCTTACAACTGTACCAATCTCTTTAATAACTTTATCTCCAATATCATGACCATATGTATCATTTACTTGTTTAAAGAAATCAACATCAAGCATAAGTACTGTATAAGTCTCTTTTTCACGTTGTACTTGTTTCATAACTTGGTCAATGAATTCCTCTAAGAAACGGCGGTTATAAAGTCCTGTCATAGCATCTTTAAGTGAAGTGTCTCTTAGTTTATCCATTAAAATATTACTTTCAATTACTGGTTGAGCAGCATCAAGATAGTGTTTAATACTAGGAATAAGAGATTTAATTCTATTTAAATCATTAACATCTTTTGCAGTCATTGATATAATTAAAGAGTTATCTTTGTTAATACTAAATGGGATACAAACATACTCAACATCTTGCATTTCACATGATTGGCAAAGATTTTCAAATTCTGTTGATATAACATCTGTTTTGGTTCTATGTGCGCGGCAAAGTGTTGAATCATTATCTGCTGCAGCATTACAAATAGGTTCACCCTCTGTAATGTAGATAAGTTTACGATGTAGTGTTACATTGTTAAGTTCATAAAATGCGAAATGTTTAATCTCATATTTATGTTCTAGCACTGTAATAAGGCGAGAATAAACGATATCTTTACTTCTGTCTAACTCAATAGTCTTTTTGAATTTATAAATATCAGAAAGTTCTTTAATAATAGTTTTTGCCTCATAAAGAGGATCTTCCGCTTTTGATGAACCATTATTTGGAATAAAAGTTCCTAAATCATTTTTAATATCTCCAAATGCTTCTTGCATCTTTTTAAAGAGAATGTTAAGTCTATCGATAAACTCTTTTGGCTCTCCATGAACAGATGTATGGAATTGGTATGTAAAGTCGCCACTATAAGCTTTTTTTACACCATACTGAAGATCTTTAAAAAGACTCATATAAGGTGTTATATAGTAGTTAATTACAAGAAGTGCAATAAGTACAAAAATAAGAGTAATTGTCATAATTTTGGCAATAGTTGTAATCGAGTCTGTTCTTAGAGATGTAATATCAAACTCCATACTAATAGCACCTAAGACATCTCCAGGTTTAACATCATGACAAGCAAGACAGTTTGGTGGCTGTAAGGAGTCTTTTGCAATATAAGGGATAGTTAAACGTAAAAGAACTTTACCTTGATCTTCAGTGATCTTTCTTTTCATTTTACCTGTTTTTAATACTTCTTTATCGATAGTATCTTTTGCTTGTTCATGAAAAAAACCTTCACCATATTGTTTGATAACATTCTTTGAACGTAAAATACGGATAGATTCTATTTCTTGATTGTGTGTTAATTGATTAAGGAAATATGCTCTTTTATCCATAATACCATTGACCATATGAGCTGTAAGTCCATCCTTGACAATATCAGCAATAGTTTTGGCTTTATTTGTTGCCTTTTCAATTGCGTATTCTCTAAAGTTAATAGACATGTTAATAACAGTCGCAATAGAAAGTGTTAACATTAAAAGTGTAATAGCAAGGAGAAGTTTAGATTTTGATTGCATTGTTGTAAGAAACCTTTATTTGAAGCTAGAATAATGTTAAATTCTAACTCAAATAAAGTAAAAGTTTTATGAATTATTATTAAAAATAAACTTTCATTACTCGACTGTTACACTTTTTGCTAAATTTCGTGGCATATCTACATCATTTCCTAATCTAATAGAAACTTCAAGTGAAAGAAGTTGCACTACAACCATCATCTCAAAAAACTCAAGCATATAATCTTTTTGTTTTTTTGTTGCAATATAATCATCTGCTTTATCAAATGAAAGAGGACTAATAGCACAAATAGTTGCATCTCTTGCACTAAGTTCTTCTACATTACTTTTTGATTTATCATAAAGCATATGTTCTGGAAGTAGAGCAATTGTAAAAAGTTCAGGGTCTGCTAATGCAATTGGACCATGTTTCATCTCTCCACTTGGGTAACCTTCAGCATGAAGATAACTAATCTCTTTAAGTTTTAAAGCACCCTCTAATGCAAGTGGGAAGAAGATATCACGTCCAATAAAGAAAAATCCATGTCCATGTAAATAACGTTTTGAAAGACGTTTCATTTTTTCATGAAGTTCATCAGTTACAACAACAGCTGCTGGAACTTCACGTAAAAGACAAATTTGACGTTTTAACTCCTCTTTTGAAAGAGTTTGTCTCTTTTGTGAAAGGTAGAGTGAAAGCATCCAAAATACAGTTACTTGTGTAGCAAAAGCTTTTGTAGAAGCAACACCTTTTTCAACTCCAGCACGTGTTAAAATTGAAGCATCAGCTAAACGAACCATAGAGGAGTTATCTACATTACAAATAACAAGTGTTTTAAGACCTGCCTCTTTTGCCATTTTAAGTGTTTCAAGTGTATCTGCCGTTTCTCCACTTTGTGAGATTGCTACAAAAAGGGTATCTGTTGTTAAAATTGGGTCACGGTAACGAAGTTCACTTGCTACTTCAACAGAAGTTTTTACCCTTGCATAACGCTCAAAAAGGTATGAAGCACTTAGTGCAGAGTGGTACGATGTTCCACAAGCACAAAGTTTTATCTCATTTATGCCATCAAATAACTCAGATGGAAGCTCATCAAATACAACCTCTTCATCGTGTAATCTTCCAAGGAGAGTATCTGAAATAACATTTGTTTGTTCATAAATCTCTTTTTCCATAAAGAAACGATACCCATCTTTTTGAGCAGAGAGTTTATTTTGAGAAAGTGTTTTAAAAGATGGCTCTTTTTTTACTCCCTCTTCATTGAAAATTACAATTCCCTCTTTATTTACATACCCATAATCACCATCTTCAAAGTAATTTACTTCTGTTGCATAACCAATAAGTGGTGTATCTGAAGATGCAAAAAATTTCTCATTTGAATCTTGAGTGATACCAACAAGCATAGGGGAGCCATTTTTTGCAAAGAAGATAGTTTCCTCTTCCCCCTTAGTGATAAGTAAAATTGCATAAGCACCATCAAGTGTTTGTACAGTTTTTTCAAACGCTTCAAATGGTTGAAGCCCAGCTTTTAAGTTTTTTTCAAAAAGGTGTACAATCACTTCTGTATCTGTTTGACTTAAAAAGTTTACACCCTCAGCTAAAAGCTCCTCTTTTAGTTCTGCATAATTTTCTATAATACCATTATGTACAACATAAGAGCTTTCTCCAATATGTGGATGAGCATTGAGTTCAGTTGGCTTTCCATGGGTTGCCCAACGAGTATGGCCAATGCCAACACTAAAACCTTTTGTTTGGAAATCTTTAGTTTTTTCTTCTAAATTTACAAGTTTGCCAACTGCTTTAAAGCTAGAAAAATTATCACCCTCTAAGATAGCAATTCCAGCAGAATCATACCCTCTGTACTCTAACTCTTTTAATCCGTGAAGTAAAATCTCTTTAGAGTTTCCTTCACCTAAATATCCAACAATTCCACACATTTAGTTGCCTTTTGTTAATAAATCATAAATTTCTGCAGTATTATTGCATATATTATTTTGTTTTTCCATTAAAAAGCTATCTCTTACTTTATGTTTTGAGGAGTGAATTTTGGCTGTAACTATGTTAATGTTTAGTTTTTCAAAACAATCCATTACATAAGCAAGCAGTCCTAGTTGGTTCGCTGTTTGAATTTTAACCTCAGCATGCGTTAAAGAGTGTTCACAATCTATTGTGATTTGCTCTTTTTTTATTTTTACATCTTTAAGTGGTGGAGTGATACTCATATCAAAAGCTTTTTCTATTATGTAAGCTATCTCTTGTTCATCCTCATCTACAATATTTTTAATAAATTCAATTTTGAAATATTTTATCTCATCAAAGAGTGTAAAAATCTCCATTGAAGCGATATCTAAATGGCTAAGTGTTGCTAAAAGATACCCAATATTAAGTGGAATTCTTCTAAAAATCTCTATACTTAAAGAGCCATTTGTATCTATACTAAAGCTGTACTCTTTTGTTGCACGTGCTTTTTGCGCAATGGAGATAATATCTTCTACTGAGTGTTTAAAAAAGAAGAGATTTGACTCAACGCGAAGAAGTTTTTTTTGTAAAAGGGAAGGAAGTGCTTTATAGTTTGTATTGTTTTTTAAACGTTTTTCAATATTTAAACGTTTTGTAGCATCGGTGATGCGGTTACTGTTTTGTGCAACCTCTAGTGCATGTGTATATAAATCGCGTAGAAGTTTTGCGTTAAAAGAGTTATAAACATCTCCACCAACCCCTTTAATATCTGCATAAGTTAAAACATAAAGAAGTTGAAGATTTTTTGTTGTTTTTACTTTAGACATAAATTTATAGAGTGTTTTTTCATTAAAGATATTCTCTTTAAAAGCTACATTACTCATTGTTGTATGCTCTTTTACAAGTAATGAAGCAGTTTTTATTTCAACTGTATTAAACCCTAAATGGTATGTGAATCCATTAATCAGTTTTGCACCAACTTCACTATGGTCTTGTTTACGCCCTTTTCCTGTATCGTGAAAGAGTGTAACCACTTTAAGAAGGAGTTTCTCTTGAGCTGTTAAAGTGTTATAAAGCTCTAAAACAAAACTATCTTCAATATTTTCTAAAGCTTGAAGTGCTTTAATGGAGTGGATATCGACAGGGTATTTGTGGTAGCCATCAAACTGAGGAAGGTGTAAGACTTTTCTAAAGTTCCCAAAAAGCTCATGTAAAATTCCAGCATTCCAAAAAAGTTCTAAATATTGTGCAACATACTCTTTTTTAAAAAGCTCTTTAAGGTAAGAGTATGTTTTTTTCTTAAGTGGATGTTTGATTTTTGCAGTGGTAAAGAGTTGTAAAAAACCTGCATCAAAATGGTAAGGTTTATCTTCTAGTTTCAGTAAAAGCTCTAAAAGGGTATTGATTGTTTGAGGTTTTAAACTATAAGATGCGACAAGGCGATCTTCAAATATAGAGATCCCTTTAGAGATTCTATGTTTTTTTAGTGTTGCAAAGTTGTGCATATCTACAAGGTAGGGGCGAACTATCTTTTTTACAAAGATTTGCGTAAAGTTGTTAATTTGCCATTGTGCTTGCAGAACTTTTGGAACAAGTTTAGTTTCGTTTTTAAATCCAAGCATTGCCGCAACTTGAGGCATATACTCTAAAAGGAGTCTATCTTCATGTTTGTTGGTAATAAGATGAAGTGCACTTCTGACTCTATAGAGCAACTCTAAAGCAGCTCTATATTTTTTGTACTCCTCCTCACTAAAGAGAATTTTTGTTAAATCTTTTAAAGAGTGAATTCCATAAATTGTTTGTGCTATCCAAAAAAGAAGTTGTGAGTCTCGAAGTGCTCCAACTCCCTCTTTAATATTTGGCTGCATTGAAAGAGGATATTTTTTACGTCGTTTTTGAGCTTCTTCTATTTTTGCAAAAATAAACTCTTTTTGGTTATGAAGGCGAATCTTTGTAAGCTGCTCTTGTGTAGCGTACCAAGTGTAGTTTGAACCTGTAATAAAACGAGACTCCATTAAAGCGGTGCGAATTGTAATATCTTCATTAGCAGCTTTAAAAAGATCTTTTGTAGTATGAACACGATGACCTAGTTTTAAACCAGAATCAAGAGCTAAATAAAAAAGTTTTTCAATAATTGCTTTTACATTGTAACCTTCGATATCTTCATACACTATAAGGAGGTCAATATCGCTATGCACACAAAGTTGTTCACGACCATAACTCCCAAGTGCTACAACAGCAATTGGGATGGAGCTTCTCATTGGAAGATAGTTTCCAAAAGTTCGACGTAGAACTGTTTTGTACATAAGAGCAATGATGCTATCGAGTTTTTTAGTGTGGCGAACTAAAAAGTCTTTCCCCTGGTTCTTTTCAAAAAGTTCATTGAGTGAGCTTTTGTACTCTTTGATATAAGCTTTAAAATGTTTAGAGAGCTCAAAATCTGTACCGTTGTTTGTTATTGTATTTTCTATCTCGAGTAAAAGATCCATAATATACCTTCTATTTGGTGAGTCATTAGAAATGATTTTAGCATAAAAAAACTTGCAAAAGAGATTTTTTTACTGTACAATCTTGCAAAAAATGGGAAATTTTTTTAAGAGGTAAACAAAGATTATGGAAGATAAAGAGAATAAGTATGTTGGGAAATTTTTAGAAGCAGAATATGAACAGTTTCAAACAACTTTTTTAAATTTACTTCAAGATTATAAAAAGAAAACCCAAAGACTTGATAAAATTATAGAACTTAGTGATAAGCAACAATTTAGAATGCTTCAGATGAATGAAGAGCTTGAGGAATATAAAAAAAAGCTAGAAGATAGAATTCAAGCTGATAAAATTGTTTTTCAAAAAGCAAAAGAGGCTCAAATGGGTGAGATGATAAGTATGATTGCCCATCAATGGAGACAACCTTTAGCAACAATTAGTGGAGCTATTATTGGTATGCAGCTTGAACAGTTAGATGGAAATATAGATTGTTCAGACCCAAGTAAAGTTAAAAAAGTATTTGAAAAACAAAATGAAAAAATAGAAAAAATTAATGAGCAAATAAAACTTCTCTCTACAACTATAGATAATTTTAGAGATTTTTTTAAACCTACAAAACATAAAGAATATGTATTTTTAGATGCTTTAATCGCTCAAGCTGTATCGATTATGGGGGCAGAACTAGAGAGTGAAAATGTTGTAATAAAACAAGAAGTAATCTCTGGCTTATCTGTTGAAGTGCATAAAAACGAAGTGTTACAAGTGCTTGTAAATATGTTGAAAAATTCAAAAGAAGCTTTTGTAAGAGAGGGTAAAAAATCTCGAAAAGTAACTTTAGGTTTAAAAGAAGATGAGAAAGAAATTATTATTTTTGTGTTGGATAATGCAGGTGGTGTTAAAGAAGAGAATTTAGAAAAAATTTTTGATCCTTATTTTTCTACGAAAGATGAAAAAAATGGTACTGGTGTTGGGCTTTATATGGCTAAAATGATTATTCAAGAACATAACAATGGAAAAATTAGAGTAAAAAATCAAGATGATGGTGTAAAATTTGAAATTGTTTGGAATAAAGAAGAGACTAAAGGGTAAGTATGGAAGATATTCAACGTAAAATAGAATTGGAACAACCTTTAACATTAGAGGATGGATTGAAACTTTATGATATCGATTTTTTTGAATTAGCAAAATTAGCAGATGCCAAAAGAAAAGAGCTTCATGGGAAAAAGAGTTATTTTAATATAAATCGCCATATAAACCCAACAAATATTTGTGCAGATGTTTGTAAGTTTTGTGCATATTCAGCAAATAGAAAAAATCCAAATCCTTACACAATGAGTCATGAAGAGATTTTAAAAATTGTTGCAGATGTAGATGCACGTGGAGCAAAAGAGGTGCATATAGTTTCAGCTCATAATCCAGATACAGGGCTTGATTGGTACCTCTCTATTTTTAGAAAAATAAAAGAGCAATTTCCCCATATGCATGTAAAAGCATTAACTGCTGCTGAGGTTGATTTTTTATCTCGCCATTATGGTAAAAGTTATGATGAAATTTTAGATTTAATGGTAGAAAATGGAGTGGACTCTATGCCAGGTGGAGGAGCTGAGATTTTTGATGAAAAAATCAGAGATTTTATCTGTAAAGGTAAAGTGACATCAGATCAATGGTTTGAGATACATAGAAAATGGCATGAGCGTGGCAAAAAAAGTAATGTAACAATGCTTTTTGGGCATATTGAAAGTCGTGAACATAGAGTTGATCATATGCTTAGAATTCGTGAACTTCAAGAACAAACAGGTGGATTTAACTGTTTTATCCCTCTAGTGTATCAAACACAAAACAACTACTTAAAAGTGGAGCGTGCAGTTACAGCTGATGAGATTTTACGTACAATGGCAGTTTCACGTTTAGTTTTAGATAATGTTCCAAATTTAAAAGCGTATTGGGTTACTTCTACAATCAATTTAGCGCTTGTTGCGCAAGAGTTTGGTGCAAATGATTTAGATGGAACAATAGAAAAAGAGTCTATTAACTCTGCAGCTGGTGCAAAAAGTGCAAATGGTATGGCATTAGATGAATTTGTAGGGCTTATTAAAGATAGTGGTTTTACACCAGTGGAGAGAGATAGTTTATATAACGAATTAAAGGTTTGGTAGGGTGCGAGTTAGTGTTGTTGTCCCAACATATAATCGCTACAACCAACTTAAACGTGCACTAAATTCTATTTTTACTCAAACATTATTACCTTTTGAGGTGATAGTGGTTGATGATGCCTCAAATGATGAAACTTCAAAAATACAATACGATTTTCCAAATATTATCTATGAAAAACTCTCTAGCAATAAGGGAGTGAGTTTTGCAAGAAACTATGGTGTTAGCATTGCAAAAGGGGAGCTTATTGCTTTTTTAGATTCAGATGATGAATGGGAAAAAACAAAACTTCAAAAACAAATTGAACTTCATAAAAATAATGATATTTGTATGAGCTATACAGTCGAAGAGTGGATAAAAGATGGTAGTAAAATAAATATTCCTAAAAAATTTCAAAAAATTGGCAAAGATATTTTTTTAGAAAATTTAGAGTATTGCAATATTGCACCATCTTCTGTTGTGATTACAAAGGAGTGTTTTTTGAAATATGGTGGGTTTGATACTGCTTTAGAGGTTTGTGAAGATTATGACTTATGGTTAAGAGTGAATGAATTTAGTAGTGTAAAACTTTTAAATGAACCACTTTGCAAAAAATATGGTGGTGCAGATGATCAGTTAAGTACAAAATATTGGGGTATGGATAGATTTAGAGTCTATGCACTCGAGAAACATTTAGAGGTTACAAAAAGAAAAAAAGAGGTTTTAAAAATTATTTTAAAAAAATTAAAACTTCTTTGTAGTGGTGCTAAAAAACATAACAAAGAGACACTCCATTATGAGTTAAAGATAGAAAAATATGAAAAACTTTATAGTGGTACTCTTCTTTTTTAGTGGTGCATTTGCAAAACCATTACAAGAGAGTTGTGTTGTCATTGGACATAGAAAAGCAGTTGGAAAAAATATTTTAGCTGTTTTTATGTGTAAACGTAAAAATGGCGATATTGTAAAAATTGAAAATGGTTTAAATAACTACCAAAGAAAACATTTTATCCCAAATATTGGTGAAAAAATTGTTTTTCAATATGAATTTCAAGAAAATAGGGTAAAATTCCCTGTATTTTTATATAAACAAAGGTAGCAATGATGCAATATAGTGATAACTTTAACCCAACTCTCTCTAACGATAAAGTTTTTCAAGATATTATAGAAGAGAAAAAGATCAGAGGGTATTATAACCTTCCATTTCAAGATACAACTCAAATTAAAGAATATGCAAAAACTGTTAAACAAAAATATATTGTTGTTATAGGAATTGGTGGGAGTTCACTTGGTACATATGCGATTTATAAATACTTAAAACACTCTCGTCCTTTAGAAAAAAAGCTTTATTTTTTAGAGACTACAGATCCGATAGATATTCGCTCTAAAATTGAGAATGTAGATTTAGAAGATACTTTATTTATAGTTATTTCTAAATCTGGAACAACTGTAGAGACTGTATCTATTTTTAAATTTTTACATACACTTGTAAAGATAGATAAGAACAATACTTTAGTTATTACTGAAAATGATTCAAAACTAAATAGTTATGCACAAATTCATGGTATGAAAACATTTGAGATTCCAAAAAATGTTGGTGGGCGTTTTTCTGTTTTTAGTGCTGTTGGACTTGTACCTTTGGCAATTGTTGGTATAGATATAGATGCTCTTTTAGGTGGTGCAAAAGAGATACACGATGCTTTTTTTAACAAAGGTGAAGAGTATAAACGTATTATGAAAAAAGCGCGTTTTTTTGTGGAGTTTAAAAATAAATTTAATATAAATGTACTTTTTACATACTCTTCACGTTTAGAGGGATTTAACAAATGGTATGTACAACTTTGGGGTGAATCTTTAGGAAAAATTGATATAAATAATTCAAACCAAGGTTTAACACCAATTGGAATTATAGGCCCAGTTGATCAACACTCTTTTTTACAACTTATTGTAGAAGGGCGTCGTGATAAAACTGTAACTGTTATTAAAGTAGAAAACTTCAATAGTGATTGTGCTATACCTGATGTAACTTTAGAAGGGTTAGAAGAGTTAGATTACCTCAATGGTATTGAGTTTTCAGATTTAATAAATAAGCAAGCTGATGCTACAATTGAAGCGATTCATAATTTAAATGATATTCCATGTGATGTAATTGTAATAGATGGAATTTGTGAAAGAGCTATTGCAGGGCTTATGTATGAGTATGAGCTTTTAACTTCTGTGACTGCAAAATTTATGTATATAGATGCATATGATCAACCAGGTGTTGAGGCTGGGAAGATTATTTTGAAAGAAAAGTTAAAACAAGAGAGATAATAATGAACGATACAATTGCTGTTATTGGACTTGGTTACGTAGGTCTTCCTCTAGCCCACGCTTTTAG
>Ga0256828_1001930_pt1 | contig 12679 bp, 10 predicted proteins | sample CV88metaG_FD_185993 | JGI IMG/M metagenome (GOLD analysis project Ga0256828, IMG submission 185993) | Hydrothermal vent microbial communities from East Pacific Rise, Pacific Ocean - CV88 | ecosystem: Environmental > Aquatic > Marine > Hydrothermal vents | place: Pacific Ocean: East Pacific Rise... | reverse complement strand
TTTACCAGCCACGTTGCAGGTTCTGTCACTATCTATAGAGATAGCTATGAGTTTGAAGGTAATGGAGATGGAACAGTAACATTTTCGGATGATGGTATAGGTAGCTTTACACCACCTCAGCAGAACGTAGAGTGTACTATATGTATAGTTGGTGGTGGAGGTTCTGGCTCTGTAGATGCTAGGAATGAAGGACAGAATACCAATAGGTCATATACTGGAGGTGGATTTGCTGGTGATATAGTTGAGATGACTATAATACTAGATAATACACTGTCTTATGAGTTTTCTATAGGTTTAGGTGGGGAGTCTGTGTCTTCTAGAAAGGAGCAAGTTAGTGGTAAGCAAGGCGAGTCGTCTTTCTTCGATGGAACAGAAGCTCTAGGAGGACTAGGAGGTGTAGCTTACGAGTCTTGTACATCTGATGTTAACTACGCTGGTGAGGGTCAAGATAGAACTACGTGTCTAGGAACAGCTCCAGATGGAGAGGTAATTAGAGCTAGTGGGTTTGACTGTGGATTAAAAGGTTTCGGAGGTCAGTCGTCTGGATTAGATAGAGGCGGCTCAGGGAATGCTAGTAGAAATAATAGCTTAGATCCTGCCGAAGATGGTGGCGTAGCTTCTGGAGGTGGAGGATGTTCTACTCTAAGCTACGGTGAGTTAGTAGCTACGTCTGGAGCAGGTGGCTCTGGAGTAATTAAAATAAGTTGGTAAAGGTTTAAAAATGGCATTAGAAGATTATAATAGAGTAGAATGGAAAGATGGAACATCACCAGCTATTAACGCAGCTAATCTTTCTGTATCTGAGTACGGTATAGAACGAGTCACTAAAGCTGTTCAAGTATTAGAGGATAATCCGTACACACTACCACCAGCTACAGAAGCTAACTTAGGTGGTGTGATGATTAAAGTTATAGATAACGGTGACGGAACTTTCACTGGCGAAATCTGGACGTAGTTATGGCTAACACAGTAAACACAGAAGTCATAGACTTCACTGGTGGAATGCACACTGTAGCTGCTCCTCACTTAATAGCTAAATCAGAGAGTAGAGCTTTAGTTAATGTGGATATACGAGAGGGTTCGCTATTGTCTGTAGCTAATCCTAAGTATATGCGACAAGCTATGGGGTCTTACTTTCTACAATTTAACGGCGAAGTTTACTACTTCAATAATTATGTAGCTTCAGCTATTTTGGGGCGAAATCTTTATTGGACTGACGGCAATGTATCTGGTAAGATTATGTATGACGGTAGAGAACTACCTATAGGTATTAAAGCTCCACTTGTAGCTTGTACGCTATCAGAAGCTAATGCTGGAGCTGGTGAGCATTCTGGGGATTTTAAGTACACTTACACTTTTTATGACCCTACAACGGATGCTGAGTCAGCTCCTGCTCCTCTTCCTCCGTATATAACTGTAGATAAGGCTGATATAGTAGTTAAAGGATTAGAGCCTTTACCAGAACCACACTATTTGTATAGAGTATATAGGATAGGTGGATACTTAGCCGAGTTCACAATGGTAGCTGAGTTAACTGATATGGATATACCCTACACAGATAGCTTAGATGATACTGAGATTGACGGAAGATTGTTGCAGACTCTGTACACTGGTAGCCCTATAGCTGGTATGCACTATTTTACAGAGATGGGTAGTAGATTATTCGGTGCTAATGGTTCTAAGCTATATTTCTCAGCTTTAGGTAATCCTGATAGCTGGTACGCAAGTGATTTCTTTATCTTACCTGATAGAATTACTGGCTTAGCTAAAGTAGCTGGAGGGCTTTTAATATTTGGGGAACAGTTTACGTACATATTAACTGGATACAACAGTTCAACTTTTAGATTAAAGTCGCTGTCGAATAAAATAGGATGTATAAGTGGTAGTAGTATAGCTTATATGAGTGACAAAGCTATATGGTTAGCTGAATTTGGTATTTATAGTAGTGACGGTTATAGAATTATTCCAGTTACACCTAATAAAATTTCAAGTGTAGCTAGACTACATCCTACATCAGCTATGATACTTAACGATACATATTATCTACATTTTAAACCAGCATTAGTACCAGCTGCTGATTTGTTTCCTAGCGATACATTGTATCCAGCTGCTGCTATGGGTGTGAATGAGTTACAAGAGGGCATTATAGTCATAGACTTTAAGCGAGGTAACGGGTATAGTTATCAGTTACTAAGTTTTCAAAATGTAGCTTCTGTTGGTATAATTAATAACCGACCGTACTGTACTACTGAGACACCTAATATAGTGTTTTTAGATTGTGACGGACCTTTAGAATGTGATGAGTTTCTTCAATGTAGTCAGTATGACCTGAATTTACTAGGCGACTCAACCTATGATAGCTTTGCTAGATTTTCGTATCTGAGCCCACAGTTTATAGATGGCTCATTTTCTACACTGAAACAGTATGACAAAGTGCGTGTAAACTGTATAGGTGAGTTTAATGTTAAAGTTATATTTAGTAGTGGTGAGGTTGTAGCTGATGTGGATATTAAGACAACAGCTGACGATATGCTTATTGAGTTATTGTCTGGACAAGAGCTATCATTCGATAGGGATAATGTAACTCAGATAGGTATCCCTAACAATAATAACTTATCATACAGTATAGCTTTTCTTATTACTGGTATAGGTAATATTAAATCTATACAATATAGCTGGAAGAATAGGGAGCTGCCGTGACAGAGATTGAGGAGATACTAGCTCGATTAGAAGAGCTAGAAGCTAGAATAAAAAACACTAGGACTAAGCTTTTAAAGCTGACTCCTAGTGATGATTTGGAGGCTGTTAAACGGGCTGTTAACAGTATAATAGACTTATTAAGCAAGAATTAAGCATAATTTAGGTAATATATAGAATGATTATAGAAGCTAAAAAAGAACACATACCACACCTAGCACAACTGTTAGCTGAAATGTATCACGAGCTATTCCCAGCTCACGCTTCTACTAATATGAGCGACTACATATCTGAGATAGTCAATCACTATAATAACCCTAAAGATACTGTTTATATAGATAGTGAGCTGAGAGGTTTCTTTATTGTCAGAGACGAGACAGAAGCTATAGCTCCTACTCTTAAACGCTACAATGGAATAAGAGTCTATATCAAAGAGGAATATAGGAAAGGTAGATTACTCGCAGAGTTCTATGCTAGACTATTTGAGGATTTTCCAGACGGCGATATTTTAGGTCAGACAGAAATTAATAGTGAGCATATAGCTGTGCTAGATAAAAGACACGAAGCTATAGCTAAAGTATATAAACTAAAAAGGAGATGATGTGGCTACAGGTGCAGCAATCGCAGTAGGAGCAGCAGGTATAGCAGGTAGTGCTTATTCAGCTAATAAAGCTGATAATGCTATAGACTCATCAATGGATGCGTTAAACACGGGACTAGCTGAGATGCAGAAGTATTTTGAACAAGCTAATATTTACGGAGAAGACTCTCTAGCTTTCGCACAACAGATGCTAACTGACTGGGAGGATACTTTTGGAAGTATTGAAGATAATCTATCTGAGTATTACCAGAATTTAGACCCAGCTAAATATGCACAAGAGTACAAAACTAATCTTAGCTCTAATATTGACAAGCAAATGAAGCAGATGAATGAGTCACTTTCGGCTTCTGGGTTAATGACATCTGGAATGGCTGCTCAGAACGAGAAAGAAGCGGCTTTTGCTAAAGCTACTGGTAACGCTCAAGCTGATTTAATGGCTGAGGATAAGGTAGCTTCTATGCAACAAGGGTTTGTTAATACTGGTAGTGGTAGATATAATGCAGCTACTAGTGGCATTAATCGAGCTTATGGTAATTTAGCTAACACTTCTATGAATGCTGGTTCGGCAATCGGTGGTATGTATGGTGATATAGCTTCTGGATATAGACAGTCAGCTAATCAGTATGCTAGTGACGCTGGAGGTTTCCTTAAAGGTGGTTTAGAGTCTCTTGTAGGTGGGTTAGCTTAATGGCTACTATATCAGCTACGGGACAAATCCCTAAGATTATTAACAAGCAGTCCAATAAAGATACTGAGCTACTTAAATTATGTAAAGATACATATGAGATAGCTACTAATGAGCTAGAGTCCTCTATTACAGAGGGTAAAAATATGCTTGACCTTTATCATAATAACCAATGGACAGATGCTCAGAAGAATGTATTAACCTCACGAGGACAACCAGTTGAAACTTACAACGTAGTTAAAATGTTAGCTCACGCAATGGTAGGTTATTTTGATACTGTAGCTAATCAGATTAGTGTAGAGCCTCGTCATATGAACTCAGCAACATCTGCTATGGTTGTAAATGATGCAGTTCAGTATATTCAAGACGCTAACGATTATGAAACTATGAGACGTAAGCTACAGTTGGATGCACTTTTAACTGGTTTATGTGTAGTGTACGAGCGTGTAGTAGATACTGGTAAAACAGATAAGTTCGGAAGAGCTATATATGATATTGAATTAGAGCGTATTCCTAGTTGGCAAGTTCGTATAGACCCTATGGCTAAACGTGACGATATGAAAGATGCTCGTTTTATTCATCGTTTCAAATGGTTACCTGAAGAGATGATAGTAGCTACTTGGGGTGAAGAGAAAGCTAAAACTCTAGTGGAATACTACAATGACCTTAATGGTGACTACACAGCTGAGTGGTGGAGTGAGTACAGAACTGAAGCTGTAGGTAGATACCGTCAATGGAACAACTATCAAGTTATACACTCAGTAGTTAAGTACAAAGGCAAATGGTACGAGTGTGTATGGTCTAATGAGACAATGTTGGAGCGTAAAGAAGTTAGCTTTAAAAAAGCTGTGCTTCCGTACAGAGCCGTAAAACTATTTGAAGATGAAAAATCTGGGTACTACGGAGCTTTTAGAGAAGTAGCTGAAACGCAGAAAGCTATTAACCAAGCTATTGTGCAGATACAACAGTTAATTAATACATCAAAAGCGTTTGTTGAAACTAATGCTGTAGATGATATTGACGAGTTCAAACGAACTTTTAATATGGTTAATAGTATAGTTCAAGTTACAGATTTACAAGGTGTCCGTGTTGAGGATATGAGTAAAGATATAGCTGCACAGTATTCAATTATTAGTGAAGCTCTTACACGTATCAAGGCTGTACTAGGTATTAATGATAGCTTCTTAGGTCAGGCTTTTGCTTCTGATAGTGGTCGTAAAGTAGGTATCCAGAAACAATCTACAGCTAGTCAGCTATCAGTATTAACTGATAGAATTAAATATCAGCATAAAATGGTAGGATGGGATATAGTTAATCTAATCCAACAATACTGGTTTGCTGAGCGTATTATAGCTGTATCTGACCCCGTTAACGGTTTAAGATACATTCAGATTAATAAACCACTTATGATGCCTACTGGTGAACGTGACCCTATGACTGGCGAGATGATTATGAAACCAATCTTTGAGCCTGAGGAAGACCCAGAGACTGGCAAGTTTATGAAAGATAAACAAGGTAACATAATCTTGACTCCTTTAAATGACCCAGACACTGACGTTAAATACGCTGAGATTGATTTAAAGGTAGTAGCTTCTCAGTCAAATAATGCAGAAGAGCGTAATCAGCTACTTTTAGAGACTGTGGTTAACGGTCCGTTAGGTCAAGCATTATTACAGATGAACCCAGCTGGATATATGAAGACAGCTTCTATGATGGTTCAGGAGAGTGGAACTAAACATTCACCAGCTATAGCTAAAGTATTAGCTGATACAGCTGCGATGATTGAACAAGGTATGATTGACCCTACTTTCGCTATGAGTGGAGGAGATACTCAAGCTGTATTAGGTGCAGCTTTAGGTGGTCAGAATGGTGGCAGTAATGCAGTTGAGGGTAAGAAGTCGCAACAACTTCAAGTACCTACACGTTTTAATGAGGGAGAATAGATGGCTGGTATGGGTACTGGACTAGGGTCCACTAATTTAACTGGAACTATAGCTACAGCTCAAGCTAATAATAGAGCAGAGCGTCAACAAGCTTTTAAAGACAGACAAATAGCTATAATGGAAGAAGAACAAGCTAAGCAGAAAGCTCAATATGAGCAGAGTCAACAACAAGATATAGTTTCAACTGTAAAAAATCAGGAACAGCAAATTAAAAAGCTACAAAAGAAACAAGCTGGAGCGACCTCTAAAATGGCTATTGCAGGTGCTGCCGTTGCTCCAGCTGGTGATAATGTAGCTTTTGATTTTGTTAAAAAAGTTAACGCTAGTCCTGAGTTACAAGAAGCTTTACAAGTTAAAAAAGGTCAGCTTAATGCGTTCGACTCTCAAGCTAGAGTAGATGATACAGCTTTTATGAAATACTTAGATAAAAAGAATATAGACTACACAGCTTGGACTCCTGAATATCTACAACAAGTGAAAGATAGCTTCTCTAAAAGTGGACTGTTCTATACTTATCAAGGTGATTTAATTGACGGAACTCCATTAATTGAAGCTACTAATTCTCTAGGTATGGTTAATACTAACGGTGTGAACATATATGAGGGAAAGAAAGCTTATCTGACTCATATGCTAGAGGGTGAAGAAGCTTTAAATGAGGCTATTTCAGAGGCTATGGATGACCCAGAAAAACGAACTTGGTTTCAGGACTATATAGATAGCTTACCTAAATCTGAGCGTGAGGCTATAGCTAAACGTAAAAAAGAGTTGTCGGGAAAGTCTAATAAAGAGGCTCAAGCTGAGCTTGAACAAGTAGCTAAAGATACAGACTTGATAGCTGACCCAGTAGAGGACCCTTATGTATCTTCTGGTACTAAGCAACAAGAGGGAAACAAAGAAAGCTATCCTCTTGAAGAGCCTATCTATGACGAAGACGGCAATGAAGTAGCTGTTAAGATGAAAACAAGAGATGGTTCGGAAGTTGTAATTTCAGAGAAAAACGGAGAAGCTACAGCTGTAACTCAAGACGGAACAGCCGTAACTAAAAACCCAGATGGTAGTGGTGTAGCTATAGCTGCTGACGGAACTACAACCACTTTTGATGGTGAGAAGACTGTTACAATTACTCCAGATGGTGATATAGTTGAAGATTATACACTACCTAGACACGTTCAAATGGCGTACGATATGCTAGGTATGAAGTCTAGCTTTAGTGAAGATGCTGCACTTAATAGAAAATATGTAGAGGCTAGTATAGCTAAAGCTAATCAAAGAAACCAAACATTCGAGCAGTATTTAACTGAACAACTTAAAGCTGGAAATATTACAGAGGAGAGTTTCTTTGGTCAGATGAAAGTATACGAGAATTTGAAAAATACTCGTGCAGATAAGACAAGTCAGCTACTTAAACAAGCTGAGAAAATGACGCCTCTACAAGATGGAGAAACTAAAGATAGCACAAGTTATCAACAGCGAGTAGCTGATAATTATGCTAAGCTTGTCAGAGATAGTAGTAGTGGTTCTTTAAGAGCTCTAACATTTACAGAGGAGTTTAGAACTTCTTCTAAATGGTTAAGAGAAAACAAGGATAAAAAAGGAACACCTGAGTATAAAGAACATAAAACAGTAGTAGATAGATTTGCTAATGAGCTACGTACAGCTAATATGAAAGATACAGCGTACACAGCTCAGACTCTAATGAATGCTTACGGTATGAGCACTAGAGATGCTTTTAACGGAGAGGGTAAAGTCTCCCCAGTAGGAGAGATTATCGACTCCCAAGTTAGAGCTAACACTCGTATTTATACCTCAAATATTCGTAAACGTGAACAAGAGGCTATTGACACAGCACATTCTGTAGCTAACTTGAATGATATATTAGTCAGAATTGAAAAAGGGGTACGTGACGGTAAGTATAAATCTGGATATTTCGATAGAGTAGTTAACTGGGCTAACCAAAAAGCTGGTACAAGCTACTTTACAGCTGCTACAGCTGGACAAATCGGTTCTGATTTAAAAGAGCAAGTGGGTATTGAGGGTGAACTAGCTATAGAGCTAGGTAGAGTTGTTAAGGCTGCTTATGGAGGTAATGCTTCAAATGCTGACCGTGATACAATAGCTGGAGCTATGGCTGGTATGACAAGCGATGATGAAAAAACTAGACTATTAGCTTTTGAAAACTTTAATCGTACAATGCGTAAGCTCAACTCTCAAAATATGGCTTACTTTAACGCTCTAGGTTTATTTAAAACTACTGAACAATTAAATGACGCAGCTAATACTGTTTTTGATGTTAAAGGCAACATTAACGAAAATAAATCGACGGCTAAACGCAGCAAGATACGTAAAGGTACAAGGACTCAATTCTTAAATAAAGAAACGGGTGTAACTTTCTACAAAGCTAATAAACCTTACCATTACACTAAAGATGGTAAACTTGTTGAAGGAGTAGCTAGATGATTGAGGACAATTTAGAGGGCTGGGATTTTGCTCCTGAGCCTGACCAGAACGATAGCTTGGAGGGATGGGATTTTGCTCCTGAACCTACAAATACTGAAGCTACTAAAATTGTTGAAGAGCCTGATAACATAATCGCTAAAGAAGAGAAATTAGCTGTAGACTATTTAACTAAACCTAAAAGCGAGCAGACTGAAGCTTTTAAACAAGGACAAGAGTCTATAACAAAACAAGTTGCACCTACTGAAGTTCCTAAGCTAGAGTCTCAATGGTTTGGAGCTGGTGAATACACTTTGGATAGTATTAATAGCTTTATGGGCTATCATATGTCACAAGGTAAAACTAAACAAGAGGCTCTTAAAGAGTTACAAAAAGCTGGAGCTAACGGAGCTGACTTGAGAAACGCTGTTAGATATGGCACAAGCACTCCAGCTCCGTCTCAGTTTGCCTCCGATGTAGGTGTTAAGAATGGGTTAGCTAGAACTGGTACAATAGTTGCCCAAGCTTCTGTGGATATAGCTTCGGCTCTTGGAGTAGACACAACAGAAAAGCAGAAAGCTCTTGATTTTGCTCGAGGTGAAATTCAAGCTACAGCTAACAGAGTAAAGGAAATGACGGGTATTAATTCTCCAGTTGTGCAGACTTTAAAGTATGCCCCTGAAGCTCTTAGTATGTTTGCTATTCCTAATGTAGCTAAGTTAGCAGATACTGGAAGTCTTATTAATGTAGCTTCTAAAGGTTGGATAGGTAAAGGAGTGGCTATAGGAGCTACTGAGGGAGCTTTAGAGTATACTCTCAGTAGAGGTGATGGTTACTCGGTAGGTCAGTCTATGACACGTGGTTTTATAGCTGGGAGTTTAGCTGGAGGGCTTACTCGACTTGTCGAAGGACCTACTACATACGTAGGTAAAGATGGACTGACAGATGAGGCTAGAGATTTGCTGCGATTTGCTGGAGTTGAGAAGAGTAGTAAAGAGTACATAGCTTTAGCTAATGAGGCTCGTCAAGTTGAACTTGATGACCAAGCTAGAATTTTAGCTGAGCGTTTGGGCGATAGAACTGGAAGTGTTACACGTGCTTTACAAGAAGCTGATGACCAGACTCGTATGCAATACGCTAAAATATTAGCTAATGAGACAAAGGAAGTTGTAGAAGCTCTTGGATTTGATAAGATTGATGATACTGTAGCTGCTGCCTCTAAACAATATGGAGCTATGAAAGAGGTAATCTCTAAATTAGCTGTGAAGAATAGCTATAATCTTGAACATTTAGTTCCTGAGCTATCTAAACTTGAAAGCCTTGTGGACTCAACACCTGCACAAGACGCTGTTAAACGTTTAGCTAAACGTATTCAAGATAACCCAGTTCAGAATGTGTCTGACTTAATAGACATTAAAGAGGCAGCTAATAGACTATACAAAAAGTCATCTGATACTAAAGCTAAAATGATGCTTAAAACTATAAAAGATGATGTAGACAACGCACTTAAAAAAGAGCTAGGTGGAGACTCTAAACAGTATAAATTAATTAATGATACTATAGAAACGTATCATATAGCTAAGTCTCAAAAAGAGTTAGCTGATTTATTCGAGAAAGCTAAAGTTATACGTAATAGAGGTTCAGAGTTCGGTGAGATTTATACTGTTGATTGGGGTAAACTATTGCAATCAGTTAAAGATGCTGGTTATCCTAAGGTAGTAGAAAGAGAAGTCGAGCTAATGGAAAACATAGCTAAGAAGTACGGAAGTTTTCAAGCAGACGCATTTAAGAAGACTGTAGCTTCTGGAGTTAAGGAAAGTGTAGTTGATAATATTATAGCTCAATCTGTAGAAGGATTAGCTAGAACTACATTTACCAGACGTCTAGTTGATACGCTTTGGGCAAATGGCTTTACAGACTCGGCTAAAGCTATTAGAGTACAGAGAGCTATACGTGAGTCTATGGAGAAAGGTAAAACATATAAAGAGTTTGCTAAAAATATAGTAGATAACTCTGACTTACCTACGAAAATTAGAGCTAGTACCCAAAATCTAATGGAGGAGTTTAGTGACCTTTTTGATGCTGAGGACTTAACACCTAGAGCTACTAAGGTTGGAGGTTTTGAAGATACTATAGTTACTGAGCCTAAAGCTAAGCAGCTAATTAAAGAAGATAAAGATATTAAATCTACAATTAGAATGGGTGATAGCTTTGATAAATCTTTAGATAGAGAACTCAGAAGTGAGACCAGAGATATAGCTGGTAAACGTAAGTTATTCTTTAGTGATGATAACCCGACTAAAGTCAGAAATATTAATATACCAGAAGCTCCAGAAGCTAAAGGTATGGTAGATAGCTTCTTAAGTGCTGGTATCAAGCCTAAGCAAGGTAAACTAAAGCTAGAAGACGGTATTGAGACTTATGGAGAATTAGCTAAAGAGGCTGACGAAGTGTTTGGTCCTTCTGTAGAAGAGTTAGCTAAAGAAGCTGATGATGTTTTTCCAGTTGTTAAATCTTCAGCTAGTGTGAATAAGTACAACTTGCCAGATGATATAGCTTATGATGAGAATTTAGAAGCTTTATTGGATACAGCATCTGTAGCCCCGTCTTATCGTAAAGGTCCTAGAGAAGTAGTAGCTCAGTCTGGAGGGTACAAGAAACCTGATAATACAGACGGTTTCACTCCTCAAGTTACTATGGAGACTGGTGCTATAGAGACTCAACTCTCAAAAGAAGCAGCTAAAAGGATTAGAGCTGGAAAAGCTACTCCTGAAGATTTGTCAACTTTAAGAGAAGAGCTACGTATCTTGAACGGTGACGAAGCCGAAGCTGCGTTTCCTTCGGCAGAAGACCAATTAGTTAGCTTTTTAAAAGCTGGAATTTATAACAAAGGAAAATAAAATGGTTAAAGAAAGTACAGATATTATACAAGCGTTCCCTCTAGGTATGGGAACTGGTGTTTTCACAAGTGGTGTAACTGGCTATGAAATTAGAAAAGCTACTATTGTTCATATGAATGCAGACGGTCAGATTGTCCTACACGGAGGTTCAGCACAAGTTACTGTTGATGTATTAGCTGGTTCAGACTGGGCTATTGATGCTGGAACTGACTCTATTGACGTGTCGTCAGCTTGTATTATTAGCTAGGAGGATGTTATGGCTGTTGTTGAAATAAGTAAACAAGCTCAAAAAGGTAAGTCTCCAGTAGTTAAAATGGAGGTTAAGAAACTTGTCGGTGGTTGTAAAGGTTGGGGAGGTAACTCAGCTAAATCTCAGATAGCTTCAGCGTGTGGTAGAAGACGATGATTAGTTTTATCTGGTGTGATAAGTGCAAGATACACTATATTAATGGGTATAAATCTTGCCCTTGCTGTAAAAAGGAATGTAAATGCTTAACTTCGGGTTCAAATTAGGTGGACAAGGCAAAGGTAAAAATTGTAGTAGCTTACCAGAGGGTGAGATTTTCTACAATAGACACTTCGATTGTGGATTAGATTACTGGGAGCTTGACACCAATTACGGTGGTACTGTAGTTGATAATGGTGACAGCACTGTAACACTTACTGCTACTGAAGAATTTTCTTCGCTCACACAATCAGTTCAATTTCCTATATCTGCTGGTAGTTATCATTTAGGAGTTGTAGTTACTTCGATTACTGGTCAAGGTAAGATGAGCTACAAGCTACAAGACGGCACTTGGGTTAATGCCTTAATGTTCGATGCAGCTGGAACTTATGAAGTTGATATAACTGCTGACCAAGATATAATCACTATAGTAGTTGGGGCTAATAATGACCCTTCAGCTGTTATTACTTTTGATGGTGTAAGTTGTATGGATGCAGCTATAGTTCACTATCCTGATTGGTGGAATATAGCTTCTCTTGATGATGCTGATATTTTAGGTGCTTGGGATTTTGACTGGGTAGGTATTGATAACACAGCAACAGCTAAGACTACCTTAACTGGTGTAATGCCTAGCTTTGAAAATGCTATAGGTGGTCCTGTTTGGAGACAAGGTCAAGGTATAACTTTTGGTGGAGGTGGTGCTTTTAAATCACTATTGCCTGACGGTATAGACGTTAACAATATAACTACAATTGTTCAAGTAAATGGAGTAGTTCAAAATGCTACGTTAGATGCTTTCTATAGTCACTACAAAAGTAGTAGCCACTATACTCTACAAAATGGTTGGGGTAGTGGTAAGATTAGATGGTCTTGTGGAACAGGTGACTCTACAACTATTGAGGTAGCTTCAACTGTTTCAAGTGGTGTTGTAGCTACAAGTGGTAGAGAGCTGTATATTGACGGAAGCTATATTGA
>Ga0256828_1001929_pt1 | contig 12680 bp, 8 predicted proteins | sample CV88metaG_FD_185993 | JGI IMG/M metagenome (GOLD analysis project Ga0256828, IMG submission 185993) | Hydrothermal vent microbial communities from East Pacific Rise, Pacific Ocean - CV88 | ecosystem: Environmental > Aquatic > Marine > Hydrothermal vents | place: Pacific Ocean: East Pacific Rise... | reverse complement strand
TTTCAAAGTATTTTTATGAAATTAATAAAGATTCAGATATAAATAATTTAAAAGAAATTTATGATTTTGCATCAAAAAATGATTTAAAAGTTCTTTTTATTTGAGCTTGAACAAATTTGCTTTTTGCTTTTGATGAGTTTGCTTGAATTATAATTAAAAATAATTTAAGTTGATGGAAATATGATAAAGATAAAAAAATATTGGAATCATATTCAAATGAATTAATTTCAGATATTGCTGAAAGTTTAGAAAATGATTTTTGACAAGATTTATGGCATAGATTTATTTGATTACCTTGAAGTGTTTGAGGTGCTGTTTATGGAAATGCTTGATGTTTTTGACTAGAAACAGAAAATAACTTTTTAAAAGCAGATATCTATAATACTGAAAATGGACAAGTGTCTACTTTGTCTAAAAAGGATATGAAATTTTCTTATAGAAACTCTATTTTAAAAGAAAACTGAAGTAAATATTTTTTAATAAAATCATATTTTGATTTGTCTAAAAAGATTGAAAAATATCATTCAGATGTAGATAATATTGATTTTAGAAAAAATAAGCAACCAAGTTGAAATACTTGTTGAAGTTTTTTCAAAAATCCAAGTAGGGAATACTCAGCTTGATATTTAATTGAACAAGTTTGATTAAAATGATATAAAGTTTGATGAGCATATTTTTCAGATAAACATGCAAATTTTTTAATGAGTGATTGAACTGCTAGTTATAAAAATTTAATAAAACTTATATGATTAGCTCAAAGAAAAGTTAAAGATCAGTTTTGAATTGATTTAATAAATGAAGTTAGAATAATAACTAACTAAAAAATAATAAATAATAAAAGTACAAACATGGAAGAAAAAATGAGACTTCAAAAATATATGAGTCAAGCTTGAATATGTTCTAGAAGAAAAGCAGAAGAATATATTGAAAAATGACTTGTAAAAGTAAATTGAGAAGTTGCAAAAATAGGGCAGTCTGTAATTCCAGGAAAAGATAAAATAGTAATGTTAGACAAAATTGTCAAAGATCAAAAAAAACTTGTCTATTATAAATTTAATAAACCAAGGGGGATAGTAACTACTTGTGCTCAAAATGATGAAAGAAATATATTAGATATTGTTGACATAAAAGAAAGAGTATTTCCTATTGGTAGACTTGATAAAGACACAACTTGATTAATATTACTTACAAATGATGGAAGACTTGCAAATTATTTAATGCATCCAAAATACAAACATGAAAAAGAATATATAGTAGAAACTATTTGACCTATTGATGATAAAGCATTGTCTAGAATGTCTAAATGAGTAAAGATTTTAGATTGATATAGAACAAAAGCATGTAAAATTAATAGAATAGCTGCAGGGAAGTATTCTATTGTTTTAACAGAATGAAAAAATAGACAAATCAGAAGAATGGCAGAAGCTGTATGAAAAAAAGTAAAGAAATTAAAAAGAATAAGAATAGAAAATATAGAACTATGAAATCTCCAAACTGGAGATTATAGACACTTATCTAAAAAAGAAGTAGATAATTTATTTAATAGATTATGAATCAAAAAAGAGCTTAATTAAGCTCTTTTTTGATTCAGTTAATTTCATTAATTATTCATTTTAAATTTATAATTAAAAAATTTTTTAATTCTTCTTTGTTATAAAATTTTTTTGTCTTAAATCAGTTTAGTCTAACAATATAATTTTCTATATTATTTAAATGTTTAATAATATTTTTATCTTTTATTGTTAAATTATTTTTTTTATTTAATTTTTTTCTTATCTTTGTTAATCAATTTTGTAATTTTTTCAAATATATTTTTAATATAGGATTATATTTTTCTTTTATTCTATTTATTTCTTTTTGATTAATTTTTAATTTTTCTTTTAAATAAGGTTTTAAATCATTATTTATTGTTTTTAATCTATTTATAATTGATTTAATTAGTATATTAGCTTTTAAACTATCTACTTTGTCATTTTTTATTGCATCTAATCATTTATTTATTTTTCATAGATCTTCTAACCAAGAGTTTATTTTTTCATCATTTTCTAAATCTAATTTTTTTTGAAAATATATTAATTGTTTTTCTAAAGTATCTGTATGTTTTTTTAAAAGAATACTAGTTTTTTTTGTTTGAATACTTATTTGTTTACCTCCATCTGGTAGGTAATATGAAAAAGTATTTTTGTTTAGTAAAAATACTGATAATATAATAAAAAATGTAAGTATTATTTTTTTCATTTAATTTTTGTTTTAAATTTATTTTAGATATTATATTAGAGATTTGTTTTATTTCAATAAAATTTACTAAAAAGATGATAATTTGTTTAGATTTAGAAACTACATGACTTGATACTAAAAATGATAAAATTATTGAAATAGCAATGATTAAATTTGACAGTAAAACTTTTAAGGTAATTGATAGATTTTCTAGTTTTATTAATCCAGAGATAGAAATACCTGAGTTTGTATCCAATTTAACAAATATAACTGATACAGACTTAAAAAATGCTCCTTTATTGCTTGATATTCTTAAAGAAATAAAAGAGTTTGTATGAGATACTCCTATTTTATGACATAATATCTATTTTGATTTAGATTTTTTAGAAAACAATGGAATAAATTTAAAAGAAAATGTTATAATTGATAGTTTTTTTATAGCTAATTTTTTATTTTTTGATAAACATTCATTAAGTTTAGAGTCTTTAACAGATGTTTTGTGAATTGAATTTAATTGAGCTCATAGGGCTATAAATGATGTAGAAGCAAATATTAAATTATTTGAGTATCAAGTAAACCAAATAAAAAAACTAAAAAAAGAGAAAAAAGAAATACTAAAATATATTTTACAGAAATCTGAAGATAAATGATTAAATTTTTTAGCAATTAATTATTTGTTTGAAAATGTTATCAATATAGACAAAACTATTTTTTTAAAATATTTTATTAAGTTATTTAAAAAAATACCTTTAAATAAAGAAAAAGATGAGTTAAATATAAATAAAATAGACTTTAATTTTGACAAGATTATAGACAATATTGACAAGTTGGAACTAAGAGAAAACCAATTAAAAATGTCTAATATTGTTAATGAATCTTTAAATGAGAATAAAAAGGTTGTAATAGAAGCACCAACATGAGTTTGAAAAACTTTTGCATATTTGATACCTTCTATTATTTATTCTTTAAAAAATAAACAGCAAGTTTTTATTTCAACTTCTACAAAAGCATTACAAGATCAGATTTTTTATAAAGACTTAGAGTTTTTGAAAAATAATTTAAATTTACATTTTACATATTCAAAACTTAAATGAAAAGCTAATTATATTTGAATTTATAGTTTTATTAGATTTTTTGATTTAGATGAAAGTTTTTCATTAGAAAAAACTAGTTTTATATTAAAAATTATTTTTTGGTTATATAAAACAGATAGTTATGAACTAGATGAGCTAGATTTTTATCCAAAAGAGTATCAAATGCAAAGGGAAGTAAATGCTGATAATTTACTTACTTTTTCAACAAAAAATTTATATTCAAGTAGTGAACCATTAGTTAATCAAAGAAAACTAGCAAAAAAGTCTGATATTGTAATTATTAATAACAATATTTTATTTCAAGATATTGACTCTTGAGGTTTAATTTTGTCAAAACCTAAAAATTTAGTTATAGATGAAGCACATAACTTGGAAGATGTGGTTACAAATTCATTAAAGAAAAGTATTTCACTTTTGGATTTAGAAAAAAATTTCAATTATATTAAAAAAACTTTGATAGTTAATAAAATTGAACTCCAAAAGTTAGATGATTATATTGATTGATTAAAATTTAATTTAGAAACATTATTTTGACTTTTTGAAGACTATTTAAATTCAAAAATGTCTAATGAAATAAACTATAAAAAAACTTTACTTAAAGCTGATTTTTATGATAATTTTATAGGGGATATAGACATACAAACTATCATTTTGTCTATAATGTCTACAATAATAAATATAAAAGATTTTTTAGCTTTATTACCAGATAATGTGTATTTAGATATAAATAAAGAATTAAATTATATCTTATTATTTGAAGATGTTTTAAAAATATTAAAAGACAAGAATGAAGTAGTAAATAATATTGTTATTTTAAATTCTAACTCAAGAGGATTTTTTATAGAGAATACCATTTTAAATCCTGGTAATTTTCTAGAAAAAAATTTATGGGATAACTTAGATACTTGTGTTTTAACAAGTGCCACACTGAAAACAAATGATAATTTTGATTATATAAAAAATATACTAGCTCTTAATTCTTTTGAGTTTTATGACTTAATATCAGACTTTGATTATAGTAAACAAGCTTTATTGTACATTCCTGATAACTTAGGAAATATTAAAAATAATACTAGTGAAGTTATTGAATTTTTAGAGAAGTTTTTAATAGTTACAAAATGAAGAACATTGGTATTATTTACAGCATTATTTATGATAAAGGAGGTTTATAAGCATATTTTTTGATTATTAAAAGAACATAATATAAATCTTTATGCTCAATGAATTGCTTGATGAAAGCATAAATTAATAAATTTTTATAAAAAAAATGCTTGAAATTCAGTGTTACTTGGTACAGATACTTTTTGGGAATGAATAGATTTATCTTGAGATGATTTAAAATATTTAATAATCCATAAAATTCCTTTTATGGTGCCAAATGATCCTATTTTTCAAGCAAGATCTAGTTTATTTACTAATTCTTTTTCAGAATATTCTTTACCTAAAGCAATATTAAAGCTTAAACAATGATTTTGAAGGTTGATTAGAACAAAAAATGATAGTTGAATTATTATTTTTTTAGATGATAGAATATATTCTACTTCTTGGTGAAATTCTTTATTTTCAGCTTTTCCTAAAGATATAAAATATAAAAAATGAGATTATAATTTATTAATTGATGTATTAAAAAATAAAAATATAGAATTGTAAAGTTCTATATTTTTGTTTTGTTTTATTTTTTATGATATTATTAAGGTATAATATTTTTTATAACATATTAAATTATGGTTGAAATTAACAAGTCACCTGAAGAAAATAATGAAAATATTAATATAGATAATGATCAAGATTTTTCTGTATGAAATATTTTTGAAGATTTTGAAGATGATTCTGATTTAAATAATGATATTTCCAAAAAACAAGCTGAAGTAGAAAAGGATTTATATTATTATCTTTGAATGTGATGATGAATAATAAAGTATATTAATATATTCTTAATAATAATTATTATTTTAGTTTATTTTTATGTTGATATACAAAAATCAGAAAAAGCAAATGAATTATTTAATCCTATATGTCCAATTCTACTTTGAAATAATATTTCTTATACTGATTTAAAGGATATATGAACCTGAAATATAGATACTTGTACTTCTGTTACATTATTTAAAAATACATATGAAAAAGCAATAAAAGATAAATCTGAAGAACTATATACAGAATTATTAAAAATTGCTACTGATTATTATACAATGAAAGATTTTGTGAATTCTAAGGAAGTAGTATTTTTATTAGATGTTTCAGAAAACAAAAAAGATCCATTAGATATGTTAGTTAAGTTTGATAAAATAAAAAATAATTTTTTATCAAATGATAAATTAAAAATCCAATGTTCAGATATAGTTATTACTGACACAGAGTTAAAAGCAGATTGTTTTGCATATTCTTCTGCCTGGGATAGAACAATACCTGGTTATGATTGATCAAAAAAGCAGAATAATTTAAAATGATGAACATCTATTTCTATTGCAAGTAGTTTTTTAAATTTTTTGGAAAAACAAGAAGATTTTATATTGTTAGAGAAACAAAAAATATTTAAAATTCAAGAGGTTGCTTGAGAATGAAGTTATTCTTATAAGACGCCTTTTACTGTTAAAATAGCAAAAAGAAAGTTAAACTTGAAATAATATATATTTAAATAAAGATTATGAAAAATAATAAAAATACAGTTGTAGTTATTTTTGTCATTAACATTATAATATTTTTAGTTTTATTGGTTTTAATTTTATTTCATTTTTATCCTGAGGTATTAAAAATTGAGGAAATGAAAGAAGATATAAAAACTGATAAAGAAAATTATAATGAAATTTTAACAAAATGACTTAAGTACTCTGATTTTAAAAAAGTAAGAGGAGTATCAATTAGTAATTATCAAAGAAAAATATTAACAAAAATTGATCAAGATTTTTATAATAAAAATTTTATAAATGATTTATCAAAGTTTAAAACATATGATGAATTTTTAAAATATTTAGATGAAAAAATTAAAGGTGATTTAAAAGAAAAATATGATGAAAAACATGATAAAATATATAATATCATGCCTATATATATAGATAGTATTAGTTGAAATGTTTCAAGTGAATGAACAATATCAGATTTCAAATTTGTAAACTTAGTAGAAAATTTATTATATAAATATAATTTAACTACAACTAGTCCTATTTGAATTTCAGATATTCAAAAAGTTAAAGAATATAGTAATACAAAAAATAATTCAGATTTATGATCAGATATTTATAAAATTACTTTGCCTTTAAAAATAGAGTGAAAAAAGAAAAAAATTATAAGTTTTATTGAACAAATTAATAAAATGTGAAAAGTTCATAAAACTGAAAATGATGATTGAACAGTAGAATTAGTTATAGATGATAATAGTAATTTTATTGAAGTAGATAATATTAAAATGGATGAATATATAGATAGTTCTTCTTTTATATTGCCTAGTGATAAAAATAAATCATTAATTAATATCTTAAAAACTTCTGATCAAAAAAATGAAATTTTTAATTTGGAATTAAAATTAGTTTTCTATGTTCAATGATTAGCTAATTATAAAATTAAAGAAGAGGTTCTAAATATTTTAGGTAAGTTAAATAATTTAAGCAAAGAAGATAAGGAAAAATTAGCAAGAACTAATTATAATGAAGTTAAAAATAGATTACAAATTTTAAAATGAAAAAACAAATGAGATCAATTAGTATTGAGACAATTAAATGAAATTGATATTTATTTAAAATGAATTTCTCCAAAAGTAAGTACTATATTAAAAGATGTTTCTTCTTGAAAAAAATTATTAGAATCATTTAATAAAGCAGAAAAATATAAAGGTATTTTTGCAATAATTAGTGCAAAACTTGATACCTATGAAAAAAACAAAAAAGTAAATAATAATTAATAATGTTAATTTATGGATTACAATTCAGTAGTAAATGAACTGAAAAATCTAGTATATAAATGAGATAATATACAAAAAATTTGTGATTATATGATTTTATGAGCAGTATTAGCTTGAGCATCAGATATTCACTTAGAACCTTTGACTAAGTATGTTAGATTGAGATATAGAATAGATGGTGAGCTTAGAGAAATATTAGAATATCAAAATTTCTTACATCAATGAGTTATTGCTAGATTTAAGATAATGTCTGATTTAAAAATTGATGAATCAAGAAAGCCACAAGATTGAAGAATATCTAAAACTATTGAAAAAAAATCTTTAGATTTGAGAGTTTCTACTTTACCTACTGTTAATTGAGAAAAAGTAGTAATGAGAATTGTTGATAAATCAAAAAAAATTCCTGAATTTGAGCAACTTTGAATTGAATGACAAAATTGAGATTTAATTAAAAAGGCAATATCTTTACCAAATGGTATTATTTTAACATCTTGACCTACTGGTTCAGGTAAATCAACTACATTATATTCAGCATTAATATCTTTAAATAAGGAAGATGTAAATATAATGACACTAGAAGATCCAGTGGAAAATCAGGTTGACTGAATTAATCAATCACAGGTAAAACCAGATATTTGATATACATTTGCATATTGATTAAGGACAGCTCTTAGACAAGATCCAGATATAATCATGGTGTGAGAAATGAGAGACAAGGAAACAGTTGATATTGCAATTGAAGCATCTTTGACATGACATTTAGTTTTGTCTACAATCCATACAAATTCTGCAGCAGAGACAATTACCAGAGTTATTAATATGTGAGTAAAACCATTTTTAATACCAGCCTCATTTAATATTATTATTGCACAAAGACTTATTAAAAGATTGTGTCCTCATTGTAAGAAAAAATTAGCTTTATCTGAAATTTGATCAGAGACATTAAAAAATGTAAAATCTGCTATTGCTATGACATCAAAGAAAGAATTAGCTAGGAGAGTATGAGATAAATTAAAAAATCCTACTTTTTATAAAGCAGTATGATGTGAAAAATGTGATAATATTTGATATAAATGAAGAGTTGGTATATATGAAGTATTAGAAATAACTCCTTGAGTTAAAAAAATGATATTAAATTGAGATTCAGCTTTTTCTATAAATATTCAAGCAATTAAAGATTGAATGATTTCATTAGAACAAGACTGAATTATGAAAGCTTTAAATTGAGAAACTTCTTTGGAAGAAGTATATAGAGTGGCAAAAAGTCAATCAATGTAATTAATAATAAAAAATTATTATGGTAGTAAATAATAAAAATATGTCTACATTAGACAAAATAAATGATTATCTTTTATCTTTACAAAAAGTAAAAACAGAGGAAAAGGTAATTTTTTATAGACTTTTGTCTACAATGGTAAATGCATGAATGAGTCTTGTTAGATCAATTTGAGTTTTAGAGTCACAAGAAAAAAATCCTGCTTTTAAAAAAGTTTTGTGAGTGTTTGGCGAAGAACTTAAAGAATGAAAAAGTTTGTCTGAATGTTTAGAGCTTTACCCTAATTCTTTTTCAAAAGCAGAGGTTTGAATTGTTAAGTCATGAGAAAAGACTTGAAAACTTAATACAACTTTAAATGATTTAGCTATACAAGTAGAAAAAGTTGCATCAATGACTTGAAAATTAAAATCAGCATTAACTTACCCAGCTTTTATTATGCTTGTGGTAGTTGCTGTAATATTTATTATGATGACAATGGTAGTACCTAAATTGTTAGATATATTTGATGATAAATCAGCTTTACCTGCATCTACTCAATTATTAATTTCAATTTCTGATTTATTTGTTCATAATTGGTTATATTTACTTATTTGAATTATATCACTTGTTGTTTGAATAAATTTATGGAAAAAGACACCAAATTGAAGATATTTATTTGATAAATTTATTTTACACTTGCCTATTTTATGACAAGTTACTCAAAAAATTATTTTATCAAAATTTTCAAGAATATTTTCTGGTTTAATATGATCTTGAGTTTCTATAGTAGAATCTTTGAAAATTACTGCAGAAGCTTTATGAAATGAAGTTTATAGGCAAAGAGTATTATTTTTAGCAGAGAGTGTTAAATCTTGAGTTAAAATATGGGAGTCAATTGAATGAGATCCAATGTTTCCTGAAATGATGATTCAAATGATTAGAGTTTGAGAAGAAACAGCAAAACTTGATCAAACAATTGTAAAAGTAGCAGATTTTTATGATGAACAAGTTGATAATATTATTGCATGAATTAATAAGTTATTAGAACCTGTAATTATTATTGTGTTAGCTGTAATAGTATGATTTATTGCAATTGCAATAATGCAACCAATTATGAACCTTTCTGATACTATCTCAGAACAATAAGGATATATTTATTTATATTCTTATTTTTTTATGTGAAGAGTATGTGAAAAGTAGGTCTGCATGTTTGACTTTATATTAGTTATTAGATATTATGTAGGCCAATAAAAAATTATTGGTTCTTTAACATTTTTTGAATGTAAATAAATATACTTAACTATGGTTTAGTAAAACAAACTTGGGAGTTAGTAGTAAAAGTTTTTTACTATTGTCTCCCAGGGTTGTTTGAACAACTATGGGTTAAGGCTTTAACCGTTTTTTATGTTTTTATTATGATACCACAAAGAAAAAAAATAGCTGTATTACATCCTAGGTTTTTAGAGATGTGATGAGCTATTAAAATGATGATTCACCTATCTAATGAATTATCAATGAATAATAATGTTGTATTTTATACAACTATTTTTAATCAAAGTAATTTTGATTGTAAGTTTAATTTTTCAATTTATGAAATTAGTTCAAGATTTAAAATTATAAGCTTTTTAAAAATTGCTTATAAAATTAAAGATTATGATATTGTTTTTGTTTGAAACTCTCCAATGCATTTTGTTTGAGTTTTATCAAAAATTTTATTTAGAGCTAAATTTAAGCTTATTTGGTGGAATCATCATTTTCCTTGGTATTATGAAAAAAAACATAACACTTTTTTGATTAGCTTAAAAAAGTTTTTAGAAAAGTTCTCTATAAAGTATATAGATGTATTAGTTGCTAATAGTTTATATATTAAAAGAAGCTTGTTAGACGTTTTTGGACAAAGTAGACAAATTAAAATCTTACATCCTGTAGTTTCTAGTATTTTAACTAGTACTTGAGGAATTCAAAGTAGACAAAATAAAAAAATAAGACTTTTTACTTATTCTAGATGGGTAAGTGGAAAGAATATAAATCTTATCTTTAAACTTTTTGATACTTTGAATAAAAAATATGATTTTGATTTAATTGTTTGATGAGAAGGAAATCAATTAAAAAAATATATTAAAGATTATTCTAAATTTTCTAATATTAAATTTTTAGGAAATATTTCTGAAAATGAGATTTTGGAAAATGCAAAAAAATCTGATATATTTTTATTTCCTTCTCAAATAGATTCTTTTTGATTAAGTATTTTGGAAATGATGTTTTTATCACTTCCAATTGTTTGATTAAATTATTGATGAGTTTTTGAACTTATTGATAATTGAAAAAATGGTTTTTTGTGTAACTCTGATTTAGAATTTATACAAAAAACTGAAGAATTGATTAATAATACTACTTTGAGAAAGAAAATGTGAACAAATTCTTTTAATATTGCTAGAAGTAATTTTTCTTCTAATAATTTTATTAGAGAACTTGATGAAATTTTAAGCTAAACAAATATTTTATTTTTATAAATAAGAATACATGAACTTATTTAAAAAAGTTATTGCTACTATTGCTTTGACAACTCTTGTAGCTACTGCTACTGTGTCAAGTGTTAGTGCTTATACTAATGATTCAGAAGCTGCTGCAGCTACTCTTGCTGCAAAAGGTGTTATCGTTGATCACTCTGATAATGTTGCTGCTTATGAATTAGGAAATTTAGTTAAAAGACAAGAAGTTGCTGCTGTAGCTTTTGCTGTTGCTGGTTTAACTAAAAAAACTACTTGTGATAATGAATTTACTGATGTTACTGCAACTACTCCAAATACTTGGGCTTGTTATGTTGTTGAAGCATTAAGAGATAATGGATATTTAGCTAAAAATGCTAAATTTAGACCAGAAGCTAACATTTCAAAAGCTGAAGCTTTAGGTATGATGGTTTCTGCTGCTTTTGGTGATGCATATAAATATGATGCAACTAAAGGTACTTCTTGGCAAGAACAATTAGTAGATTTTGCTGTTAATAATGGTATTTTAAAATCAGCTTTTACTGATTATAATACTGCTGCAACTAGAGGTGTAGTTTTCCAATGGACAGTTAATTCTATTGATGCTTCAGTTTCAGATAGTGATGATGATCTTTTTAATGGTTTATTAGATGGTCTTGATGACACTGATACAACTGATACAACTGATAATAATGATACTACTGATACAAATAATACAGCTGATACAACTAATGATGCTACTACTGCTGATTTAACTGTTGAAGTTAATCCTGAAAATCCAGCTGGTGCTGATTTACCAAAAGGTGCTGATGGTGTATTAGTATTAAAATTAGATGTTACTGCTGGTAATGAAGATACTTCAGTTACTGAATTTAACTTTGAAAGAACTGGTTTTGGTGAAGATGCTGCTGCTAAAGTATCATTATTTGCTAATGGAACTAGATTAACTAAATCTAAAACTTTCAACTCTGATGATGAAGCTAATGTTTCTGTTTCTCCTGCATTAGTTGTTAAAGCTGGTGAAACTGTTACTGTTGATGTAAGAGTTGATACTTCTGCTACTGAAGGTGAATTTGCAATTAAATTAACTGGTGTTACTGCTTCTACTAATGTTGAAGCTAATGAAATTGTTTCTAATACATTTGATGTTAAAAATGTTGATGCTACAATTTTAAAATTCCAAACAGGTTCAGTTAATTCTCAAGTTACTGCTGGTGAAACTAATGCAGAAGTTGCTGAATTTGATTTAAGAAATGATGGTAATGTTTCTAATTCTGATGTTACTGTTACTTCTATTACTTTAAAAGAAATAGGTACAGTTGATCAAGAAATGGATTTAGCTAATTTAAGCTTAGTAATGAATGGTCAAGTTTTAGCTACTGTTGATGCTATGGCTGGTAAATATTTAACTTTCAACTTAGATACTCCAGTTGTAATTAAAGATGGTAAATCTGAAACTTTTACTGTTACTGCTGATATTGTTGGTGGTGCAGATAAAAAAATTAAATTCATTTTAGATACAGATGGTGATATTGTTGCTACTGCTTCTAAATATAATGCTGTTAATGTTGTAAATGAATTTGCTGGTGAAGAAGTTACTATTCAAGCTGGTGAATTAACTCTTTATGCTATTGATGCTGAAAATGATAAAATTAGAGATGACAAAGATGATGTTGTTTTAGGTACTCTTAAAATTGTTAATGTTGCTGGTGAAAACTTAAACATTA
>Ga0256828_1001928_pt1 | contig 12680 bp, 9 predicted proteins | sample CV88metaG_FD_185993 | JGI IMG/M metagenome (GOLD analysis project Ga0256828, IMG submission 185993) | Hydrothermal vent microbial communities from East Pacific Rise, Pacific Ocean - CV88 | ecosystem: Environmental > Aquatic > Marine > Hydrothermal vents | place: Pacific Ocean: East Pacific Rise... | reverse complement strand
GATATGGAGTGTGAGTTTCCAACAGTAAATTCTAATATGGATGAAGTAAAAGAGATTTTTAATAGTGTAAAAACCATTGCAGTTCTTGGTCTTTCTCCTGATGAAACGAAAGCTTCTCATAGAGTGGCTAAGTATCTTCAAGAGGTTGGGTTTACCATCATTCCTGTGTATCCTAAAGAGGAAACTATTCTTGGTGAAAAAGTGTACCGTTCTTTAAAAGAGATTCCTTGTGCTGTAGATATGGTAGATATTTTTAGAAAACCAGATGCTCTTAAAGCCATAGCAGAGGCTGCCATTGAACGTGGCGATGTCAAAGTTTTTTGGTCACAACAAGGTATAGTAAATAATGAAGCAGCCGAAATGGCAAAAAAAGCGGGTATGCAAGTTGTACAGAACCAATGTGCAATGGTTGACCATAAAAATTTAAAATAGGCAAATTATTGTTAGATATAAAAAAAGTATATGAAGCACAAAAAAGAATTCAAGGGGTTGTAACTAAAACACCTTTCTCTTTTGCCCCTTATTTAAGTGAAATTGCAGAGGCTGATGTTTATTTAAAAAAAGAAAACTTACAAATTACAGGTGCATTTAAAATTCGTGGTGCCTACAATAAAGTGGCATCTCTTAGCGATGCTCAGCGTTCTTGTGGTGTTATAGCTGCAAGTGCTGGTAACCATGCACAAGGTGTAGCACTCTCAGCAAGTAAGTTTGACACTCGTGCTGTAATTGTTATGCCAGAATCTACACCACTTACAAAGATTAATGGTGTAAAACATTATGGTGCAGAGGTTATTTTAGCTGGTGCCAATTATGATGAAGCCTATGCATATGCAAAAGAGTATGGTGAAAAAAACTCTATGACGTTTGTGCATCCTTTTGAAGATGAAGAGGTTATAGCAGGGCAGGGTACAGTTGCACTAGAAATATTAGAGAGTTGCACAGAACTTGATGCTGTTGTTATTCCTGTAGGTGGTGGTGGACTCATCGCTGGTATGGCATCTACTTTAAAATCTTTAAACCCAAACATAGAAGTGATTGGTGTCTCAGCACTAGGGGCCCCCGCTTTTAAAAACTCTTATGAACTTAAAAAAGCTGTAGATACTACAAGTGTAAGAACCATCGCTGATGGTATTGCTGTACGAGATACATCTGAAGTAACTTTAGCCTTAGCATTAGAATCGGTAGATAAAATCATAAGTGTAGATGATGAAGAGATTGCATCTGCAATTTTGTTTCTTTTAGAGAAGCAAAAGCTTGTTGTTGAAGGTGCTGGAAGTGTTGGAGTTGCTGCACTTCTTCATGGAAAATTAGAGCACCTTAAGGGGAAAAAGCTTGCCATAGTTCTCAGTGGTGGAAATATGGACGTAACACTTCTCTCTGTCATTATAGAAAAAGGGCTTTTAAAATCTGGTCGTAAAATGAAAGTGACTGTAACACTTGTAGATAAGCCAGGCTCATTAATGCGATTTACTGAGATACTTCAAGAACTAAACGCCAACATCGTTCATATAGCTTATGACAGAACATCAATCTCTTTAGATTATGGTGATGCTAATGTAACTGTACATATGGAAACGAAGGGTGAATTACACCAAGAAGAGATTCGTAAAGTACTTAAAAAAGAGGGTTATTTAAGGAATTAGCAATATGGAAGCAGTAAAAGTTAAGGACATAAAAGAACCAGTTATAGTGTTAAAGATTATGAAAAACAATACTCTTTTAGTGGTCGATTCCAATACAACTGTTCGTTATTTTGATAAATATGACCTTACTTTACTTTCTGGCTTTAAAGCTAACATAGTTCATAAAAGGTACAAAACCAATGTACTCGCGTTTAGTAACAACAAAGAGTACTTTGCAGCTATGAGTTCTGATTGTAAAGAGTCTCGTCTTTACAGTGTAAAAACAAAAAAAATTATTGCTAAAATGAATAGACACCATGGCGAGGTCTCTTGTGTAGGTATTGACCCATCAAGCCGTTATATGTTTTCCTGTGGAGATGATGGTAAAACCTTTGCCCTAGATGTTAAAAGTGGTAAGCTCGTATTTACAATGCCTTCACATGTCGATACCATTAATGACATAGCCTTTAGTGCAAACTCTAACTGGGTAGCAACAGCCTCATACGATAGAAAAATCTCTCTTTTTAATCTTGCAACAATGACTCCAAAAGATAAACTCAAAGCACATGCAGCACCTGTTATGAAGTTAAGGTTTATTAAAAACAATAGGCTTTTGAGTTTTGATAAAAACGCGACAGCAATAGTATGGGATATATATACAAGCAAAGTGTTAGAGAGGCTTCAGGGTATTCACGATGATATTACCCAAGTGACAACTGCACAAAATGACAAATTTTTGTTTATAGGTACTCAACTTGGGTATGTATTGCTTTATGATTTAGATTCTTATGAGCTTTTATCAAAGAGGTATATTAAAATTACATCTTCCATAACAGCTTTAGAATATGATGAAGAAAATAGGCTTCTTATTGTTGGAACAGAGAGTGGCGAGGTTCTTTTTTACAATATTTATGAAAATGAAGAAAAACTAGAACAGCTTTTAAAACAAAAAGATTTTGATGATATTCAAAAACTAGGGGAAGAAAACCCTGTTCTTGCATATACTCAAATTTATGATTTAGTAGCAAATCTTTGGGAAAACACTCTTAAAAAAGCAAAAATAGCACTTCAAAAAGGTGATAAAAAAACAGCAGAACTTTTACTTAAAAGTTTTAAAGATATTCCCTCAAAAAATACAATAATTCAAAAAGTGATGATGGAGTATGTTGATTTTGAAAAGTTTCATAAGTTTGCTAAAGAGGGAAAATTGGCCCTTGCTTATGGACTTGCTAATTCACATCCTATGTATAAAGACTCTGCTATTTATAAAGCTTTAGAGAAAAATTGGAAAAAGGCTTTTTATGTTGCTCAAAAGTATGCCCTTGAACCCAAAGGAGTAGAAAAGTCTAAAGAGATTTTGGCTCCTTATCGTGGCATAAGTGAAAAAACAAAACTTATTCAAGATCTTTTAACGAAGGGTGAGATTTATAAACGTTTTAAAGTTTCTCTCGCACAAAAAGATTTTAAAATCATCTTTGAACTTATTAAGCAGCATCCATTTTTAAAAGAGTTCCCAGAGTATGACACTATTATGAGCTATGCTGATTCTCTTTATATAAAAGCAAAACAATTGATGGATAAGGGTGAGATACATGCTGCCACGAAAACACTGCGTGTACTCTCTAATTTTGAAGATTTTCAAGAAGAGGTAGCTGAGTTAATGCGCGATATAGAAAATAAGCAAAAATTTATAAATGCTATTCGTGATGAAGACCTTGAACAGATATATAATCTCATGGCAGCAACAGAAGAACTTGAAGATACACCTGAGGGAAAACATTACTACAGTCTTTGGAATGAGGCCCTCTCTTTTGCAAATGAGTATGCATCAAAAGGGGATGTGCTTGGGATTAAAAAAGTTTTAGAACCTTATATGAAGATATCTTCTAAAATTATGTCTATTGCAACTGTTTTTTCATGGTGTTATATGGCACAACTTGAAAACGCCATGAGAGCAAAGCAAGATAAAAAAGTTTTAGAAAATGGCATTAAAAAGTATATTGTTAATTTTGGATTGACTGAGCAAATAGAAAACTTTTTTCTTATCTTTAAAAAACATTATCCTGATTCTAAACTACAGCTTGAGGCACTACATAAAGGCTCTTTTAGTATGTGGAGACCTGCAATGATAGTGAATTCAATCCTTCTTTAACCTCAAATATAGCTCTTTTAAAGTATAATCTACAAATTTTTAAATTATATTTTTTTAGAGGAGACTTTTCATGCAAATTAGTGGTGCACAGATGGTCATTGAAGCACTTATTGCTGAGGGTGTAGACACAGTTTTTGGCTACCCAGGTGGAGCAATAATGAACGTTTATGATGAGATTTACAAACAAGATGGATTTCAACATATTTTAAATCGTCATGAGCAAGCTTCTGTCCATGCTGCTGAGGGCTATGCAAAAGCAAGTGGAAAAGTAGGTGTAGCTATGATTACATCAGGCCCTGGTTTTACTAATGCTGTAACAGGTCTTGCAGATGCATATATGGATTCAATTCCACTCGTAGTTATCTCTGGTCAGGTTCCAATGAGCCTTATTGGTACAGATGGTTTTCAAGAGATTGATGCTATTGGAATTAGTCGTCCTTGTACAAAACACAACTACCTTGTAACAGATGCGGCTGATTTGCCTCGTATTTTAAAAGAAGCATTTTATATTGCTCGTTCTGGTCGTCCAGGCCCTGTGCATGTAGATATTCCTAAAGATGTTACAGCACAGATTGCAGAGTTTGATTATGATGTAGAGTTAAATCTTGAAACATACAAACCACATACAAAAGGGAACCCTCGCCAAGTTAAAAAAGCAATGGATGCAATAGCAAAAGCTTCACGTCCACTTTTTTACCTAGGTGGTGGGATTATTAATTCAAATGCAGCAGATGAAGTAAGAGAGTTTGTTCACAAATGTGGTATTCCTGCAGTTGAGACTTTTATGGCTCGTGGCGTTTTAAGTTATGATGATGACCTTTTAGTTGGTATGCTCGGTATGCACGGTTCTTATGCCTCAAACATGGCAATGAGTGAGACAGATTTAGTTATAGGCCTAGGGGCTAGATTTGATGATCGTGTAACAGGAAAACTAAGTGAGTTTGCTAAAAATGCAGATGTAATTCATGTAGATATTGACCCAGCTTCTATCTCTAAACTTGTGAATGCTGATTTCCCAATAGTAGGTGATTTAAAATCAGTGGTAACAGATATGCTTGCACAAATTTCAAAGATAGATAGTGATAAGTATGAATCTTGGAGAGATACAATAAATAACTTTGCAGAGCTTCATCCTTTAACATTTCATGAAGATAGTGATCGTTTAAAACCTCAATGGGTAATAGAGCGTGTTGGTCAGCTTCTTGGTGATGATGCTAACATCTCAACAGATGTTGGACAACATCAAATGTGGACAGCACAGTTTTATCCATTTTCTCGTCCTCGTCAGTTTATATCTTCTGGTGGTCTTGGAACTATGGGTTTTGGTTTTCCAGCAGCCATTGGTGTAAAAGCGGCAACTCCCGATAAAGTAAGTATTAACTTTACGGGTGATGGTTCAATCCTTATGAATGTTCAAGAGTTAATGACTGCAGTTGAGAAAAAAATTCCAGTTATCAACATTATTTTAAACAATAATTTTCTTGGAATGGTTCGTCAGTGGCAAACACTTTTCTATGATAAACGCCATTCTGAAACAGACTTGTCTGTTCAACCTGACTTTGTAAAACTTGCAGAAGCCTTTGGTGGACGTGGTTATAGAGTTAAAACAAAAGAGGAATTTGATGCTGCTCTTAAAGATGCAGTTGAAAAAAATGTTGTTACTTTCATTGAGGTAATTGTTGAGCGTTTTGAAAATGTTATGCCAATGGTTCCAGCAGGTGGAAGTTTATTTAATATGATGTTATTAGAGAAAAAGGAGACAAAATAATGATTGAAAGTAACGAAAGAAGAGTAGTTTCAGTTATTGTTGTAAATGAGGCAAGTGTACTTTCACGTATTACAAACCTTTTTTCTGGTCGTGGTTATAACATCACATCCCTTACTGTAGCACCTATTCCAGAGAGTAAGTACTCGCGTTTAACGATTGTAACTGCGGGAAGTGTACGTGTAATTGAGCAAATTACCAAACAACTTCATAAGCTTATTCCTGTTCTTCGTGTATATGAACATGAAGATATGGTAGAAAAAGAGATGGCAATGATTAAGATTCCTATGAGTGAAAATTTAAGTGATATTAATGCTCTTTGTGAAGCATATAATGGAAAAATTGTAAATGCTGGAGAAAATACAATCATTGCAATGGTTTCAGATGAACCAAAACGTGTAGATAATTTTCTTAATGCCATCAAACGCTACAACCCAAAAGAGATTGTAAGAAGTGGTGCTGTAGCACTAGAAAGATAATCATATGAAATTAAGTGAAATAGCATCTATTTTAAAGTGTGAGTTAAGTGTTAAAGATGTAGAGATTAAATCTATGAATACATTAAAAGATGCTAACTCTTCAGAGTTGACTTTTGTTTCTAATGCAAAGTATGTGAAAGATATTAAAGAGACACAGGCTGGTGCTATTGTTGTTTCTGCTTCTCATGCAGAACTAGTACCTGAGTCTTGTACAGCTCTTGTTGTGGAAAACCCTTACTGGTCTATGGCAGAGATTTCAAAATATTTTGCACCACTGATTGAAGATGACTCTTTAGCTGATGCACAGATAGGTGAGGGCTCAAAAATTTCACCTAAGGCAGAGATTGCCAAGGGTGCTATTATCGGTAAAAACTGTACTATTTTAGCTCATGTATATGTTGGAGCAGAAGCAGTCATTGGAGATAATACTATTTTATATCCAAGTGTTAGTGTATATAGAGATTGTAAAATAGGCAATGATTGTATAATTCATGCAAACAGTGTTATTGGTTCTGATGGTTTTGGTTTTGCTACAAATAATCTAGGTCAGCATAAGAAAATTTATCAAAATGGAAATGTTGTTTTAGAAGATGATGTTGAGATTGGAAGCAATGTAAGTATTGACCGTGCAGTTTTTGGTTCTACAATGATTAAAACAGGTGTTCGTATAGACAACCTAGTTCAGATTGGGCACAACTGTGAAATTGGCGAATATTCTGTATTTGTTGCACAATCTGGCTCAGCAGGTTCTACAAAATTTGGTAGAAATGTTGTTATGGGTGGGCAAGCTGCAACAGCTGGACACTTAGAGATAGCTTCTTTTACAACAATGGCCGCTCGTAGTGGTGTAACGAAGAGTATTAAAGAAAGTGGGGGCACATTTGCAGGTTTTCCACTTATGCCACACCGTACATGGCTTAAACTTCAGGGAAGAATTGCTAAACTACTTAAATAAAACAATATAAGGATTTATTATGAGTACAACAATTGCTTTAAGTGGAACTAAAAATGGTGTTATTTCAGTAACTAAAATAGATAAACCATATGGAGAGGGAAGTGCTAGTGTTGCTAGTGTCGGAATCTCTTTAGCTGGAAATGCCAATGAGCCAGAGTGGAAAGTACATATTCCTCTCGATAATGTAGATGAAGTGATAAAAGCACTTCAAGCTCTCAAATAGATTGAGAAGGCTTTTTAGCCTCTCAACTCTTTTACAAACTCTTCAATACGTGCAATACCAGTACGAATACTCTCAATATCAGTCGCAAAACTAAATCTAAAGTAACCTTCACTTCCAAAGCCTACACCTGGAACTACTGCTACCTCTTTGCTTGCAAGTAGGTCTTTTGCAAACTTGAGTGAATCATTTGTAATCTCTTTAATATTAACAAATAAGTAAAATGCACCATCAGGTTTTAAAACACTGAGTCCATCAATTTCATTAAAAAGTTTTACAGCTTCATTACGACGAAGTATAAACTCTTTTCTCATCATCTCTATATCTTTATCTGCTGAACCATCTAACCCTGCAATAGCAGCCAATTGTGTTATGGAGTTAATGTTTGATGTACTTTGCGATTGTAGTTTTTTTGTTGCTTTAACAAGCTCTGTATCGTAGGCAGCCATGTAACCAAAACGCCATCCTGTCATAGCAACTGATTTGCTAAGACCATTAATAGTTACAGTTCGTTTGAACATATCTTCACTTACACTTGCAGCAGAGGTAAACTCACCTTCATATATAAGTTTTTCATACATCTCATCACTCGCAACAATCACTTTAGTACCTTCAAGTACTTTACCAAGTGCAGTGAGTTCCTCTTTAGAGTAAACACTTCCTGTTGGGTTAGATGGTGTTGTAAGTATAAGCATTTTTGTATTAGCTGTGAGTGCATTTTTAAGTTGCTCAGGAGTAATCTTAAAACCACTCGCATCATCAGTTTCAATCTCAACAACATCTCCACCACAGTACTTAACAAGTTCGGGGTAAGTCACCCAATACGGTGCAGGAATAATTACTTCATCACCCTTGTCAATAGTTGCAGAAAATAAGTTAAAGAGAGAATGCTTTGCACCATTGTTTACAATGATTTGATTAAGTGCATACTCAAGGTTGTTATCACGTTTGAGTTTTGTTGCTATGGCACTTTTAAGTGCTGGAACGCCATCAACAGCTGTATATTTAGTAAAACCACTATTGATTGCATCAATAGCTGCATCTTTAATAACTTGAGGTGTATCAAAATCGGGTTCTCCCGCAGAAAAACTTAGTATATCTTTACCCTCAGCTTTAAGCTCTTGAGCTAAAGTTGTAATGGCAATAGTGATCGATTCAGATAGTGTGTTTATGCGATTTGTAAGCATAGGCATTTTCCTTCAAAAAAACTCAATGAGCGAAATATTTGTGTAATTATACAAAAAGAATGATGTATATAAGTTGATGTTGGTATGAAAAACTAAAAAAAGCTTAGTTTTTCATAGAAGTAATGAAAGATTCATAGATTTTTTCAAGTTCTAAATCTTGTTCAAGGAGATCTTTATTGTCCTCAACTAAAATATGTTCAAGAACAGCTACACGTTTAAGCATATATTCAAACATCTCTTTATTAATATCTGGAAGCATATTATGCATAAATGGGTCTTTACAGCGACCTTTTTCTATAACATGAGCAGGAATTCCTATGGCAGTTGAGCAATCGGGAACTGCTTTAACAACAACAGAATTTGCCCCAATTTTTGCAAATTCTCCAACTACAATATTTCCAAGAACCTTGGCACCAGCACCAATGACAGCACCTTGTTTTATGGTTGGATGGCGTTTACCTTGTGTAAGTGAAACACCACCGAGTGTTACCCCTTGGTAGATAAGTACATCATCTTCAACAATAGCAGTTTCACCTATAACGACACCAGTTCCATGGTCAATAAATACACGTTTGCCTATTTGTGCAGCAGGGTGAATATCTATATGTGTGAAAATATGATTAAATCCCATTATCATTCTAGCAATACGCTTAAAGTTTGCACAGTAGAGTTTATGTGCAAGACGATACCAAGCCATCGCCCATACACCAGGATAGTTAAATAAAAAATCGAGTTTGGAGTTGAGGGCAGGGTCATTTTTGTAGGCGTTAGCAAAATCTTCTTTTATATCACTATATAATCCCAAAGTTACATCCTAAATTAATTTGTTGTTCGTAAATAACCATTTTGTTTGACAAAAATTTCTAATTTTAGAAGTGTATCACTTTTTTCTTTTTCTGTGATAAAACTACTTTTTTCAAGGTCACTTTTAAGTTTATTTAAGATTATCTCTTTGTCATAGCCAATATCATCAAGTATATTTAAAATACTTTTAGACTCCACTTCATTTAAAATTTTATATCCATCATCATCTATCTCAATGGTGTATTCATTTGGGTGAGTGAAAAGATTATGTTGCATTCCTAGGGTTTCTTGGTAAGCACCTACATTAAAAAAGCCAAGAAAATACTCCTCTTCATCTAAATCAATATCGTGTAAATAAAGAGGCTTTTCAGGATTAAATCCAATCTCTCCATCGCTATCGCAGGTGATATCCCATAAGGAAGCTGCACGAAGAGGATCTGCATTAAGATGATGTAATGGCATTACTGGGAAATGTTGTTTTAGTCCCCAATAATCTGGTAAAGATTGAAATATAGAAGCATTGATAAGGTAGCGTTCTTGAAGGTTTACTTGGAGTTGTTCAAGCTCATCGGTACTCACTCCACTACTTAGGTAAAGTGCTTTTTTAATAATATTGTGTACCAAAATTTCAGCATTTGAACGGTCTTGAAGATCTATGTAACCTAAATCAAAAAGAGTTAGAAGAGACTCTATGTGGTCAAGGGCATCATGAAGATACTCAATAGAATTTTTGTTGTTTAAAAGTCTGTTAAGCTCTCGTAACTCCTCTATAAGTGGAGGATTTTTCTCTTTAAAGTGTAAAAGTTTCTCATGATAATCTTGTGTAAAAAGTTCTAAAACTGGGGTGATAAGTACAGCATGCGAAGCAACAATAAAACGCCCACTCTCTGTAAAAATATTTGGATGCTCTACATTTTTTGCATCCATAATTTCACCAAGTAAAAAAACAACTGAACTTGAAAACTCCTCTATGGAGTAGTTATGACTTTTTGCATGGGTATGTTGGTCGTATTCTACCGCTAAACCACCCCCAATATTAATGCTACTAAGAGCATCTGCTTGCATCATTTTAAGCTCTGCATAGATATTTCCAGCCTCACGCAAGGCTCGCTTTATAGGTGCAATGTCGCTCATTTGAGAACCTATATGAAAATGTATCATCGTGAAATTTTGAAGGAGTTTTGCACTCTTTAAAAGGGTAATAGCCTCAATAATTTCAGTAGAGGTAAGACCAAATTTTGCATCCATCCCACCACTTTTTGCCCATGTACCACTTCCTGTGCTATGTAAGCGCACACGAATACCAATATTTGGCACTTTTAAAGAACACTCTTGAGCAATCTCAATAATTGTCTCAAGCTCACCAAGTCCCTCTATGGTTAGTGTGATTTGATGACCACTTTGTGCTGCAATAAAGCCAAGCATAATCATCTCTTTGTCTTTAAAACCATTGACGGTAATGTTTGCACCAAGTGGCGTTTTACTCATAGCAAGTATAAGTTCTGCCTTACTCCCTGCTTCTAAACCGTAGTTATACTCTAAACCCTCTTGTACTACAGCTTCTACAACATAAGGAAATTGATTTACCTTCAGTGGAAAAACAGCATGAAAAGAGCCTTTGTAGGCATTTTCTTTGATGGCACTATCGAAGTATGTATAAAGGCTTTTTATCTGTTTTTTTATAAGATGTGGAAAGCGTAGTAGTATGGGCCCCCGAATACCTGTATCTCTTATATCTTGAGTGATATTTAAGAGTGAAGGCATAGATTTGAAGTTGAGCTTCATCTCTCCATTTTCAATCAGAAAATTTTTATTTGCCCAAATGTTAAGCCCAAAATTTTTCAAGAAATAGCCTTATACATGAAGTTTATGATGAAAATATTTGTCTATGTCAAAATAGATTTCACCATTACGATTTTTAAAAGTAAGTTTGTCTTTATGCAGTTCTTGAATGTTTTTTACACCCATAACAGACATAACTACTCGCATATTTTTAATAAGATTTTTATGGTAGTTTCCTATCTCTTTTCCTTGTTTTACAACAAGGTAAGAGGCACGTTTTTTTTCATCTTGTGTTGCCATCCCTACAGGGCAAACATGGGAGCCAAAACCTGAACACATTTTTGCACGAATACATCCACCACTCATCATAAAACCACGAGCAATTCCAATAGCATCAGCTCCCATACACATAGTTATAATAGCATCATCAGGTGTTAAAATTTTACCACTAGCAATAATGCGAATTTTATGACGAACTTCATGTTTTTTAAGTATAGAATCTAAAAGATAAAGAGCATTATTTGTAGTAAGTCCAACAGATTCCATAAGTTCAAGTGGAGCTGTAGCACTTCCACCTTCACCACTATCTACGGTTATGAAATCTGGGAGTGATTTTCCCTCGGCATGGCGTTTAGAGATGGCAAGTGCCAACTCTTCTACTGCTGCTGCATCGGAGATAACTATCTTAAAACCTACAGGTTTATTAGAGAGTTTTTGCAGTCTTTCTACAAACTCTAAAAGATGCTCTGTTGTGTCAGCAAATGGAAACCTATTTGGTGAGAAAAGGTCTTTACCCTCTGGAACACCACGGTAGTAAGCGATATCTGCATTTACTTTTGTACCTGCTAGTTTTCCACCTGTTTGTTTTGCACCTTGAGCAATTTTAATCTCTGTCATACGACAAAATTTCATCACCTTTTGGTAGCGAAGTTCATCAAAATTTCCATCAGAATCACGAACGCCATAAAGCCCTGAGCTCATTTGAAAGACCATATTTGGTATGTCCTCTGGCACATCTTTTGGAAATGCTTCAAGTGGAGCACTCCAATTTACACGAAAAAGTACATGAGAATGTGTGTCGTATATGTAGGTGTTTTGTGTTGCTTTATTGAGAAGAATATTTCTGTACCATTTAAGTGCAACTTTTCTATTAAAAAGAAAATCTCCCATTTTAAAGAAAAAATCTGCCAAGGGAGTATTTTTTACTATCTCTAAATAATCTGCATTATTTAGGTCTGGTTTATGTGTAAAAAGATGGTTAGATGTAAGAGAACCCTCTCCTGTATTTACTGTGAGTCCAGAGTTTGCTCCAGCAATTGAAAAAGCTCGAACTGCTTCAGGGGAGAGTGCACCATCACTCATAGCCGAACGAATAATTGGTGTGGTAGAGATAAAAGGTAGCTCCCTATCTTCACCAAAAATGACAGATGTGTCTTCACTTACTTCATCTTCATTAAGTACATGACTAGAGTGTTTAATAATAAAACGTGAACCTGCAAAAGGTTGTGTCACAGAAAAAGATTGGTAGTTAGGGACATCTTTAGCAGCTTTGTAAACCCAGTCAACCTTGTCTTTTGAATCATAAAAGGTCTCTTCTGCAAAGTACTGACGCATAGGTTCACGGAGAGCTTCAAGAAGGTAGCGACCACGACCTATAATAGGGTAGTTAATGAGAAGAGAGTGCTTTCTTTGGACATACTTATCGTAAATAAAT
>Ga0256828_1001927_pt1 | contig 12689 bp, 12 predicted proteins | sample CV88metaG_FD_185993 | JGI IMG/M metagenome (GOLD analysis project Ga0256828, IMG submission 185993) | Hydrothermal vent microbial communities from East Pacific Rise, Pacific Ocean - CV88 | ecosystem: Environmental > Aquatic > Marine > Hydrothermal vents | place: Pacific Ocean: East Pacific Rise... | reverse complement strand
TGCTGTTTCAATTAAAGGATGTGTATAAGATACACCTATTGTTGCTGTTGTTTGTATCATAAATTCATCTTTTGTAATAAAGAAATTATTTATAATATCCAAAATACATTCACCAACACCTTTTAAATCATTCTCTTTTGTTGTAATAATAGCAAACTCATCTCCAGCAATTCTATATAAATTATCTATACAATCACTTTTTAATAACTTATTAGATAACCTTTTTAACACTTCATCACCAGTTTCTTTACCATAAATTGTATTTATTAAAGAAAAATCATCTAAATCAATAATAATCAATCCCTTAGCCTCTGGTAAATCCTCAAAAAACTTCTGTCTATTTGGTAGCTGTGTTAATTCATCTATATATTTTTTATCTATTACTACTTCTTGTTCGAAATCTTTTTCTAAAAACAATTTATCTCCAAATAGATATAAAAATATAACTACCATAATTAAGAATAATAAAGAGATTATTATTCCAAATTTCGCATCATTTACTGCAAAAAAGATAATACTAATTACCAAAGATGTAAATAGTATTAATCCTATCATTTTGTTTATTATTTTTTTATTTTTCATTTTAAAAACCTTTTTTAATTTTATTATTATATGGTGCATAATTATACCATTTTATAATATAATTACAAAAAACAAAAGGATTAACTTGGTTGATAAAGTGTTTCAAAAAGAGATTTCTAAACAATTTGAATTTGACAAAGAGGTAGCAGATGTATTTGATGATATGATTGATAGGTCTGTCCCTTTTTATAAAGAAAATTTAAACTTATCTATAAATATACTAAAAAATTATTTAGAAGATGGTGATAATATTTTAGATTTAGGAAGCTCTACAGGAACATTTTTAATCAAATTAGCTCAATTTAATCCTAAGCTAAATTTAATTGGAATAGATAATTCATCAGCAATGATTGAAAAAGCTAATAAAAAAGCAAAAGCTTTTGGTGTAAATATCAAATTTGTTGAAAATGATTTTTTAAACTATGAATTTAACACAAATAAGTTGATTTCTGCTAACTACACTATCCAATTCGTAAGACCTATAAAAAGAGAAAAATTAATTAAAAAGATTTATAATTCTTTAGAGAATAATGGTATATTTTTAATGAGTGAAAAACTTATCTCTGAAGATAAAAAGTTAAATAAAATTTTAATAGATGAATATTATAATTACAAAAAAGAAAAAGGGTATAGTGAGTATGAAATAGCTAAAAAAAGGGAAGCTTTAGAAAATGTTTTAATCCCTTATAGTGAATATGAAAATATAGAGATGTTAAAAAATGCTGGATTTAGATATATTGAAGTTATATTTAGATGGTGTAATTTTGCTACATTTATAGCATTTAAATAAAGTCAAAAAGACTTTATTAAATATTTTGCAATTTACCACCTATTTTGTAATATAAAAGTAAATTAGCAATCTCTATAGTTCTATCAGCAATTTTTTCAATTTTTCTAAATGTTTTTAAGATTTTATTTAGTGTTTTATAATCTGCTTCAATAGATAATACTTGCTCTTCAATTAAATCATATAAATCATCTGTCTTATGTTCTTCTACAATTACTCTATTAAAAATATCTTGTAATTCATCTTCTTCATCAATATCAATCATATCTTTTGTTAATGATAAAGCTGTTAATGTAGATGTATGTAATGGATATAAATAATCTTGAATTAACTTATTATCTACAAATTCTTCAATTTGTCCACATCCATTAATAAAACTTTTTATATTAGAATTTATTCTTAATAATTCATTCGTAATTTTTAAATAAGCTACAAATCTTCTAAGTTCTCTGGCTTCTGGAGAATATAGTGCTAAAATTTTAATAATATAATTATCAATTTCATTGATTTTATTTGAAATATTCATTGTATAAGTTTTTGCTTCTTGTAATTTAGCTATATCACAATCTTTAATAACACCATTAATAATTTCATTTGCATGTAATAAATTTGAAAAGATAGCTTTTATCTCATTTTTTACTTTCTCTTTTTCTTGTATATAATTTGATAACATCTTTTTATCCTTTTTTTAACCAAATTTTCCAGTAATATAATCTTCTGTTCTTTTCTCTTTTGGATTTAAGAAGATATTTTCTGTTTTATCATATTCAATTAAATCACCTAAATACATAAATGCTGTATAATCACTAATTCTACTTGCTTGTTGCATATTATGTGTAACAATAGCAATACTTACATCTTTTTTAAGTTCTACTATAAGCTCTTCAATAGCTCCTGTTGAGATTGGGTCAAGTGCTGATGTTGGTTCATCAAATAATAAAACCTCTGGTTTAAGTGCTACAGCTCTTGCGATACATAGTCTTTGTTGTTGTCCACCAGATAAACCTCTTGCATCATCATTTAATCTATCTTTTACTTCATTCCATAAAGCACTACCTTTTAAAGCAGTTTCAACTCTTTCATCTAAATCAGCTTTATTTTTATTCCCTTGTAGTCTAAGACCATAAGCAATATTATCATAAATACTCATAGGAAAAGGGGTAGGTTTTTGGAAAATCATCCCTACTGTTTGTCTTAATTTAATAAAATCGTTCTCTTTTTTAATCTCTAAAATATTTTCAAATTTACCAGTTTCAAGGTTTTTAAGTAAAATCTCACCTTCATATTTATTACCAGGATAAAGGTCATGAATTCTATTCATACTTCTAAGTAATGTAGATTTACCACATCCACTTGGCCCTATAAGAGCTGTAACTTTATTTTCTAAAATAGGTAAATTAATATTTTTTAAACTTGGCTTTTCTGCACCTCTATATGTAAAACTAAAATTTTTAATATCCATTATCATCTTTTTTTCTCCTTTGTCACAAAACGACCAATAAGATTTATTATTAAAACAAATAGTGTAAGTAAAAATGCACCTGCCCATGCTAAATTTACTAATTTTTCATCAGGCATTGTAGCAAGATTATAAATAGCTACTGTTAAACTTGGAAATTCACTATTTAAATCCATTGTAAAATATTCACTATTACCACTTGTAAAAAGTAATGGTGCAGTCTCCCCTACAATTCTTGCAAATGCAAGTAAAATACCTGTCATTATACCAACTTTAGCAGCTTTTATAATAATATTAAAAATCACTTTATATTTTGGAGCTCCTATAGCAACTCCTGCTTCTCTAAGCTCTGTAGGTACAAGCCCTAACATATCATCAGTTGTTCTTACAACAATAGGAATCATCATAATAGCTAAAGCAATAGCCCCAGCCCATCCATTTACATGTCCTACTGGATTTACAATAATTGCATAAACAAATGTTCCAATTACAATAGATGGAGCAGACATCATTACATCACTTAAATTTCTAATAAACTCCGCATATTTATTTCCAAACGAATATTCTTGTAGATAAATACCTGCTACCATTCCAATAGGCACACCAATCACAACAGCAATTAGTGCTAAAGTAAATTGTCCTACAATTAAATTTCTAAGTCCATTATCCACTAAATCTGCTGTAAAAATGTGTAAATTAATAGCACTAATTCCTTTAATTGTAAGTGTTAATAAAATCCAAAATAAAAACACAATTCCTAATACTGCTGCTAATGTAGATAAAATTAGAACAGTTTTATTGATTATTAGTCTCATTTTTTATCCCTTAAAAAATAAAATTTAGCAAAAGAGATTACAAAGAAAGAGATTACAAATAATATCAATGCTAAATAAAATAGTGCTGATAAACTTAATCCTTGACTTTCTGCAAAACTATTAGCTAATACAACTGGAATCGATACTGTAGGGTCTGTAATTTTTTCTGGGAAAGTAAATACCCCTCCAATCACAAATGCTACAGCCATTGTCTCACCTAAAGCTCTTCCAAGTGCTAAAATCATACTTCCAATAATACCTTTTTTTGCATAAGGAAAAACTACATCTTTAATAACTTCAAATTTAGTAGCTCCCATAGCATAAGCACTTTCTTTTAATACAGCTGGTGTTGTATTCATACTATCTCTTGTTAAACTTGCCATAAAAGGAACTATCATAATAGCAAGAACAAGTCCTGCTACTAATAAAGATACACTTCCACCTCCAAAAACTTTAGATACAATAGGACCAAAATAGAATAATCCCCACATCCCATAAATAATACTTGGAATAGCTGCTAAAAGTTCAATCGCAATTCCAACAGGTTTTGCAATAAATTCAGGAGCAATCTCACTTAAGAAAATAGCAATCCCCATCGCAATAGGAACAGCAAAAAACATAGCAATAATAGTAGATAAAATTGTCCCTACAATAGGAACTAATCCACCATATATAGTTTTTACATTACTATTTTCATCTATATTACCCTCATCACTAACTACAATCTCATCGTCATCATCACCAAAATCGTTTTCATCACCAAAATCATTCTCATCATCAACAGCCACATCTTCATCATCAACTGCAATATTATCATTATCATTTACAGTTTCTGTAACTACTGGTGTTTGGTTTTGATTATTTTGTGTATTTACACTATCTACTTTTACTTCAACTCCCCACCTTGGGTCTGTTAAAAATTTAATTCCATATTCTGCCATTGCAGGCTTTGCATAAATAAACAAAACAACAAAAATAGATGTTAGAATTAAAAGTATAGTCGTAGCACTTAGTGAAGAAATTTTTTTGAATAAAGATTCCATTTAAGACCTTTGTTTATTTTTATGTTATTTTACAAAAAAAAAGAGTTAAAATAAACTCTTTTTTATAATTATTTTATACCTTTTTCATTCCAGTAAGTTTTAATTTGATTTTTTACACTTGTTGGTAATGGAATATACCCTAATTTACTTACAATTTCATCATGTGAATATAAATAATCAAAGAATTGTGTAACTTGTTTATTTACTTCAGTTTTTTCTTTTGGTAAAAGGATAAATGTTGCTGCTATGATTGGATACCCTTTTTTAGGATATGCAATAATTTTATAGAAATCTTTTTTTGGATCAAATCCAGCAAATGCTGCTCCTGTAGCAAAGCTTTTTGGTGTTGGAGATACAAAAACACCATTTCTTGCTTGAATATCTGCAAGAGCTAATTTATTTTTTACTGCATCAGCATAATCAATATAACCTATAGAATATTCATTTGTTTTAATAGCTGCACTTACACCAAAGTTTCCTTTTCCAGCAAGTCCTCTTCCTTGTGCATCTGTTGGCCAATTAATAACTTTTTTAGCTCCATAATATTTTCTCCAAATTTTACTCATACTACTTAAATAATATGTAAAGTTAAAAGTTGTTCCTGATTTATCACTTCTATGAACAAAAAGAATTTTCTTATGTGGTAATTTTGCATTTGGATTTGCTGCTTTAATAACTGGATTATCCCAATATTGAATAGTCCCAAGCACAATCCCCTCAACAGCCACTTCACTTAGTCTTAGTTTATTTACACCTGGAATATTATATGCAAATACAATTCCACCTACAACTGTTGGGAATTGATATAGTTTAGCTTTTTTTAATATTTTTGGACTTAAAGGTTTATCAGTCCCACCAAAATCAACATGTCTTGCTGCAACTTCTTTAATTCCTGTTCCTGAACCTGTTGGTGTATAGTTTACCTTATTTCCTGTTTGTTTATAAAAAGATTTAATTGTATCTTTGTATACTGGATATGGAAAGCTTGCTCCTGTTCCGTTAATTGTCCAAGCAAATGAACTAACTGCTGCTAATGTTAAACTTGCAATTATTTTTTTCATTTTTCATTCCTTTTTTATTTTTCTTTATTTTACAAAATTTTATACGAAAAAAATAACAAAACGGTTACAGAAAAGAAAAAAAGAGGAAAAAAGTTATTTTTGGTAAATTTTAATATCCTCAGAGATTTTTATAATGTGTTGATCAGAGAAATCATTAGCTAATAATTTTACATTTTGAGGAGATGCTAATAATTTAATAGATTTTAATAAAAATGCCCAATTTTCATTAGATTTTACAAATTTAATAATAGAATCATCTATTTCTAAATATTCAATTTTAAGTGCATATATATCTTTAAAACTAATATAACCTTTACCTACATTTCTAAATCCTAATTGAGCAAAAGATTTAATTTGTTTTAAAATAGGTAATACTACAGAATATGTAGAGTTTATATCAACATTAAATGATACTAATAATTCTTCCCTTTTAATTAATAATAATAGATCTACTAACATTGTTGTTGATAATAAATCTTTACTTGTTACATTAATGATAATTTTGTAATTTTTTAATAAATCTAAATTATTAATAAACACTTGTTTTAACATAGATAGATATAAATTAAATTCTTGAGATACTGTATTTATTAACTCTTGGTCTACTACACCATCACCATATTCATCTTTTATACTTGGATATACAATAATTGTTTTTTCTTTATCTTCTACTACTTTATATCCTAATACTAATTTATTTTCTAAAATAGATTTATTTATTAGTTTAATTAAATCTAAACTATATTTAGGTTCTGTTTTCTCTTTTGATACTAAAGTATATGTTGATTCTATAATTTGTTGATATGCTTGTTCATAATTTACTCCACTTGCAATTACAACTTTTGGATTGAAAATATATTCATCTCCACCTACAGATACAACTATTGTCTCTTCTAAAATCTTTTTATATTTATCAAATGGTACTTTTGAAGCATAAACAGCAAAAATATCATTTTGAATTTTAAATACTTCATCATATCCAAAAGATTTAATTTTTTCTACAAATTGTTCTTCAAATACCTCTAAAATACCACTTCCTAAATGTTGTGCAAAATCTTCATAATTTACTATTCTAAACATTGTAGATTCTAATGTTTTATTCATAAACATTTCTGGATCATATACATCAGAGATATGGAATTTTTTCTCTAACTCTCTTTTCATCTCTTCAATTTCAGATACATCTAATAAGCTAATTACATAAAGTTGTTCTTTTTCAACTTTTTCAATATTTAAAATAAATTGACGCCCTTTAATTTCAACTTTTAGATCTTCATCTAAATGTTCATTTAACCAATTTTCACCAAAATCTAATCCAAATAACTCTTTTACACTTTTAATAGTTAGATTTAATTTCGATTCATTCTCAACAGCAAAAAACTTTAAAAATTTTTTGTTTGCTTTGATAACTTTTCCAGATTCATTCACCTTACAAACTAATGTTTGTTGTAAATCAACCATATCTTCTAATGTATTAATATCTTCTTCTAATTGAATAATCTTTTTTTGTAATTTCTGAATATTCTCATTACATTCTGTAATCAGCTTTTTAATTAAATTATAAATATTCCTTAAAATAGGTACTTTTATAACTTTTTCTTCAAATTTTTTAGTTTCAAAAAATTTATTTAATGTATTTATAATGTTATTTACATCATTTACAAATTCTTGAGTTTTATATTTATCAATAAAAAAGTAGATTATATAAGCTATAATAAAAACAAAACTATTTAAAATAAATTCTGAAGGTAAAAAAGATGGTGTAATATTATCCAATAAAGATTTAACTATTTCTAATTTTGCAATTCCTATAGATAAAAAACTCCCCATTAAGATTAAAATAATTCCTATTATAAACATAATATTCTCCTAAATTTAAGTTTTTCTAAATCTTAAAATTCTTTAATTTTTATAAAAAAATAGATTTAGGGCTTTATTATATCAAATTTTAGTAACATTCAACAAAAAGTTGACTTTTCATATAAATTTAAAGGAATTATAAATAGAAGAAAAGAAGATTTTAAGAAATATTTCTCATTCTAACAACATCTTCTAATGTAAATCTTTCTAAATATGTCAAAATATTATCTTCTAATAAATGTAAAAATGGCCAAATACTACAAACACTTGCTTTATTATTTGGACAATCAGATTCTTGTTTAGCACATTCATATACTAAAAAATCTTTATCTTCTACACATTGAAATATCTCAATTACTTTGATTTCTTCTGGAGATTTTTCTAAAATAAATCCACCATTTACACCTTTAAAAGATTTAACTATCCCTTTTTTTGATAAATTTTGTAGTAATTTTGCTAAAAAATATTTACTAACACCTATTTTTTCTGATAAGTGAGTAGTATCAATAGCATCTTTTAAAGTAGCTAATTCTGCTAATGCTAATAAAGCATATCCTGTAGAACGAGTAAAAATCATAATAAATCTCCTAAATTGTGTATATACAAAAATAAGAGTAATTTTATCATAATTTATAAAATATACAAAATTTTTATTATTATAATATAAATTTATATTTATTATAAATAAAATTTATGATAGAATATGATAAAATTCCAGCATAAAATTTTCAAAAAAAGGTGTAATAATGAAAAAAGTACTAATTTTAGGTGGTGGTTTTGCAGGACTTGAAAGTGCAATTTTCCTAAGAAAATATGGGTTTGATGTAACTTTAGTAAGTGATAGAGATTATATATATGTATATCCTATATCTATCTGGATCCCTACAAAAGAGATTGATTTCAAAGATGCTTGTATAGATTTAAATAAACTTTCTAAAATACATGGTTTTAAATTTATAAATGATAAAGTAACAAAAATTGATGTAAATAATAAAAAAATCGTATGTGAAAAAACTGAATTTAATGATTTTGAATATTTAATTATTGCTATGGGTGCTGGAAAAATGAAACATAAAGGAAACGAACACTTCCTATCTATTTGTGGAGCTCCACAAGAAAGTATCCAAATCCAAGAAAAAATTGATGAATTAATCAAAAAAGGTGGTGGTAAAATCGCTTTTGGATTTGGTGGAAATCCAAAAGACTCAAGTAATGTAAGGGGTGGACCAGCTTTTGAAGTATTATTTAATGTTCATCATAAACTAAAAAAACTTGGAATTAGAGATAAATTTGAACTTATTTTCTTTGCTCCTATGCCAAAACCAGGTGCAAGAATGGGTGAAAAAGCTCTAAAAATGATGGATATTTGGTTTGATAAATTAAATATCTCTTATTATAAAGGTAAAAAAATCAAAGAATTTGTAAAAGATGGAATTATTTTAGAAGATGATACAAAAATTGAAAGTGATTTTACAATGTTTATTCCAGCAGGAAATGGACTTGATGTTTTTAAAGAGAGTGGATTACCTCTAAATGAAGCTGGATTAATTAAAATTAATGAATATTGTGAAGTAGAACACAACTTTGATGAAACAAGCAGTGATAAATTTAAAATTTTTGCTATTGGTGATAGTGCTGCTATTGATGGACCAGATTGGAAAGCAAAACAAGGACACTTAGCAGAAGTTATGGCAAAGGCTACTGCATTTAATATCATGGCAATGGAAAAAGGAATTGAAGAAAGAAAAGAATATATCTCTCATATCAATATATTATGTGTAATGGATAGTGGAAATGGAGCTGCTTTTGTATATAGAGATAACAAAAAAGCAAAAATGATTCCTATGCCAATTATTGGTCACTGGATGAAAAAAGGATGGGGTTGGTATTATAAAAACTCTAAATTAAACAAAATCCCAAGAATTCCAGGAATGTAAAAAATAGCTTTAATAGCTATTTTTTTCAATATTTCTCTCTTAATTTTTTATAATTTGGATTAGTATCTAAATTTTTCATCAACTCCCATATTTGAATAGCTAATTTTTTATGATTTTTATAAAATTTCTTTGAAACAATTATATAATAAGGCTTTTTCTGAATGGCAGGATATACCTTTTTAATTTTTAAAGCAATCTCTGGGTGTTTTTTTAGATATAAATCTATTTTAGAAGATTGATTTACAACCCCTACAACTCTATGTTTTAAAAGCTTTAAAATATCTATTTCATTAGAATTACTCTCACTTATATCAATATTAAGTTTTCTTAAAAACTTAATTATAGAATATCCTCTTGTAGTCCCTATTTTTCCATTTAAATTTAAAAACTCTTTTCCATTCCAACTAAGGTTTGAATCTTTTAATGTATATAAATAATACCCTAATTCCATACTTTTTTTAGAACTATCTATTACTCCATTTTTTTTGGGATAAACTGCTATTTTATCTCTATCTTTATTGTAAGAAGCAAAAAGTAATAAATCAACTTTATTTACAGCTAACTTTTTAAGCCCTCTTACACCAGGTTCTCTTACAAATATAAATTTTACATCTAATTTTTTTTCTATAGATTTCAAAGCATCTATTGCTAAACCTAATTGTTTTGAATTAGGTTTTGTATAATATGGATATGTAGCTTTATTTTCGTATGAAACAACAATATTTGTAGTTGCATATAAAGAAATAGCATATAAAAATAACAATAATTTTTTCATATTACTTTTTCAACTCCTTTTTTTATCATTTCATAAATCTCATCCATCCCTTCATCTCCATCAAAAAAATATGGATCTGGCACATCTCTATCAAGTAGCATTTGAGCATTTTTAAATCCCATAGCTTTTAAATCAGCTAAATTTTTAGAATCCATAGCTATTACTTTATCCCATTTTCCTATATCATCTTTAGATATTTGTCTACCTCTTAAATTACTTATATCTATCCCTTTTCTTTTTGCTATTATTTGACTTTTTTGACAAGGAGCTTCTCCTATATGCCAATGTCCTGTTCCAGCACTATCAAAAATATGCTCATCACTTAAACTTCTTGCTATCCCTTCAGCAAGGGGACTTCTACAAATATTTCCTAAACACACAAAAAGTATTTTCATATTTTTCCTTTAAATTCTTTTACTATATCTTTAATAATAGTTTCATCATCTTTTAATTTTTTAATTTTTTCTACAAGCTCTTGAAAATCTATTTTTTCCTCATTTACAATCAAAATAGATTCATATTTAGTTTTTAAGTCATTATCACTTATCAATAATTCTTCATATAACTTTTCTCCTTGTCTAAGTCCAATATATTCTATTTTTAGATCTTTACCACTTAAATCTATCATCTTTTTAGCTAAATCTTTAATTTTTACCGGTTTTCCCATATCTAAAATAAAAAGCTCACCCCCTTTAGCAATAGATGCTGCTTGCAATACCAAACTACAAGCTTCAGGAATAAGCATAAAATATCTTGTGATTTCTGGATGAGTTACTGTTAAATTTTTATCTTCTTCAATTAGTTTCTTAAAATAAGGAACTACACTACCACTACTTCCAAGAACATTTCCAAATCTCACTGAAACTATTTCAGTTTCATCACTTGGAACATTTTTAGCATACAACTCCACTATTCTTTTAGTAGCTCCCATCACATTTGTTGGACGAACTGCTTTATCTGTAGAAATATTAACAAACTTTTTAACTTTATATTTAATAGCCAAATTGATAACTCTAATACTTCCAAATACGTTATTATAAATACAACTTTTTGGATTTTCTTCACACAATGGAACATGTTTGTAAGCTGCTGCATGGATTACAATATCTGGTTTATATTTTTTAAATATATCTTCAAAAAGGGGTGAATTTACAGAAGTTAACACTTTTATACCATCAATCTCATTTGAGATTTGATATAAATTATATTCACATTTATCTACCATAATTATCTTTTTAGCACCAAATCTATCACATTGACGAACAATTTCACTACCTATACTTCCCCCTGCACCTGTAACTAAAATAATTTTATTTTGTATAAATTTTGATATCTCTTTAGTATCTATATCTTTTGGTTTTCTTGCAAGCAAATCTTCAATAGAGATATTCTTTAGTTTATTTTCAAAATCATTTGCTATTTTAATATCACTAATTCCTAAATTAGTAAGTTTATTTACTAACTCATCAAGCTCTTTTTGAGACAATTTTTTTGTAATAATAGCTGTTTTAGCCTCTTTTGAGGATAAATTCTCAAGCTTATACACTTTTACATTTGATAAATACATCTCATCATCAATATCATCAAAAATAGCTACAGGATAAAATCCAAGTTCTCCACTTAAACATCTTTTTATTAAATTTTGAGTTTTTGAATTTGCTCCAATAAAAATAGCTTTGTTTTCATTTATATTATTTTCTAAAACTAACCTTTTAAAAAATCTTAAACTACCTAAAAGAAAAAATGAGATAAAAAAATCGATAACTACAATACTTTTAGGAATATAAAAATAATCCCACCCAATAATAGCTATAACTCCAAAAATAAAATAGGTAGCTAAAAGAGCTTTTAAAAGATTTTTTGCATCTACAAAAGAATAAAATCTCCATCTAAAAGAATATTGTCTAAAAATAAATAAAAAAAACAATTTTAAAGGTAATAATAAGCCCATTGATATAAATAATGAATTATAAAACTCTACTGGGATATGAAATTTAAATCTTATTAAATAAGCTAATACAATACTAATAATAGATAAAATAATATCTATACTTACAAAAAAAACTACCCTTTTAAATGTAGTTGGTTTAAATAACTCCATTTATCACCTCTACAACTTTTTTTATATCAGCTTTCTCTAAAGCAGAACCACTTGGAAGACAAAGCCCTTTTTTAAATAATCCTTCACTAACTCCATTTAAATAAGCTTTATTATTTTTAAATAATGGTTGCATATGCATAGGCTTCCATAAAGGTCTGCTTTCAATTTGATTTTCTTTTAAAACTTCCATCACTTTAAGTGGATTTTTATCTTTAAAAGTTAAAGTTGTAAGCCATCTATTCCCTCTTGAATCTTCAATCTCTGGCATA
>Ga0256828_1001926_pt1 | contig 12690 bp, 15 predicted proteins | sample CV88metaG_FD_185993 | JGI IMG/M metagenome (GOLD analysis project Ga0256828, IMG submission 185993) | Hydrothermal vent microbial communities from East Pacific Rise, Pacific Ocean - CV88 | ecosystem: Environmental > Aquatic > Marine > Hydrothermal vents | place: Pacific Ocean: East Pacific Rise... | reverse complement strand
CATAGCTTGAAAACATTTTTTCATATCTGTTTTATGGATTTTTCTTTGTTTAATCATATCTTCCATAACTTGAGATGCGATAGCTCTTGTTTCTTTTCTAAAAAACATACCATTTGGTGTTGCTGTGACATTATATTTTATAAGCACTTTTCTTATTTCTTCTTGAACGTCTTTATTTCTTAAAACTCTTTCAATAAATTGATAATCAAATTGTCCTAAATGTTTTGCTTCAACATTTTTTGGATAATAAGTAAAATATTTTGCTCTAAGATCTAAAAGTTCTTGAGGTAAATCTTTTGGTTGAATTAAAGTATCAATACCAATGTTTGCCCACATAATAGCACTTGGATATAATGAAGTATAATCTAATGAAAAAACCCATTTCCAAAATTTAGCTGTTCCACGAGTCCATCCACCAGCGAATGCTTGACCATGATAATCTTCATTATTAAAAAGTTCTTCAAAATATTTCTTTCTTTCTTTAGATAAATTATCCATTTTCATAGCGTGTTCTAATAATACAATATCTTTATCAGGAAATTGTGATTCAATTGGTAATAATAATCCTTCATCTAATGCTCTATTAAACATAAAACTATTCCATTGTTTCATTGTACCATGAATATCATTAAGATTAACACCACAAGTATAAGCAATATATTTAGCAAGGTCTAGTAACTTTAATTTATTATCAAGGTCTCTTAAAAGACTTACATCTTTTATACCATATTCAATAAATGTATTAAAATCTTCTCTATAGAATTCACCAAAATCTGTAAACTCATCATGATTTACTTTATTATCACCTAATTCATAAGATGCAATAGTATCTAGTGAATAACTTGTATGAGTAGTATATGTATATTTTTTATATAATTCAAGATAATCTTCAAGAAAATAACCTAACCATTGAAATTCATCTTGAATACCAAAACTAGTATTTACTTCTCTATGTGTTATAATGCCTACTGGTGATAATTGTTTAACATATCCACCTTCTAAACATTCAGTATTAAATCTCCATTGATTTTTTAATTCATCAAAATAATATAAATCTTCTCTTTTATCTAACACTCTTATAATTCTATTAGTAATATATGGAAAGTCATATCCAAAAGAGTTCCAACCAAAAAGCACAGTAGGATTTCTTTTTGTTAATATAGTTATAAAAGTTTTTAATAATTGTTCTTCAGAATCTTGTTTTATATATCTTACTTTTCCATATTCTTCTTCAAATTTATCTAAATCTTTAAATGTTGATTTATCCCAATCTTTATAAGACAGTATATAAAATTCTTGTGCTTTTGAATCATAAATTTGAATACTAGAAATAATGGCTTTAGCAGCTCTATCATGTCCATTTGGTTTCCAATCCCTTTTTTTATCATGCTCAGGGTCACTAATATCTACCATTGTTTCAATATCTATTCCCCAATAATGAAATTTATGGTCTGATTTTTGTGGATCTAACCAGTTTTCTCTAATATATCCTTGTTCTTGTGATTTATTTCCATAAACAGTAATATTAGAACCTTGATATAATTTCAATGATTCTTTATAATCTTTCATAGATTTGAATTTTAATTCTTTTAAATAGTTTTTATCAAGAATTGATTTGTAAGGTGTTTCTTCTTTTGAATTAACAAATAATGAAGGAACAAATTTTATTGTTTGAATTTCTGAAGTTTCTGTTTCTGTATCGTATGTCCTAGCATATAATGCACCAAATTTTCCTTTGAAAATATTTTCGTATAATTTTGCCATGTTTTTCCTTTAGTTTTACCCCGTTGATCCTATTTTTTTCGGACGGGTTTTCTTAAATTGGGTATCTTTTGAAAAGTGATACCTGAACTTTATTTAATATATTATATCTAAATTTTACTCAATTAAACTTAACCAAAATTAAGTTGCCCAAAATCTAAACCTGTTCCAACAGGTTGCGTTAATATACCAGTATTTAATTCTTCTTGATCTACAGCTTCATAAGCTGTGTCTCCACTAAAATCTGAATACATCATTCTTGTAAAATCTGTTTCCATCATTAAAGAAGGCATTTCACCTGTATATCTATTTTTGACTAATTTCCAAATTTGTTGATTTTGTTCTCTCATTTGTTCATTATTAATAAGCATAATTGCAACGTCTGCTGTCATTGCTATTTTAAGTGATTCTGAAATATTTTCCATTCCAGCTTCTGTATTTCCTATTGCGGCTCTACCTGCTTGTGATGAACTAATCATCATTATACCTTTATTGCCTTTTGAGTCATAAGTCTCTTTAGCGATAGCGTGTAAATCTTCTGCCACTTTACCTAATGCGTCATAAGAATTTGAGTCTTTATTTGCTCTTGCTGATACCATCAGTCCTAAATAATCAATAACAATTGCATCTGGAACAAAATTCTTTTTAGATTTTAATTCATCTAATAAAGATTTTAAGTGCATTGTATTAAATGTACCAGCCCCATATTCTTTAATAACTAATTGACCAATTTTATCTTTTATTGTATTCCATTTATTAAATAAAGAATCATTATTTAATTCTGATAGTTCATTTATTGTTGTACCCATTAAATTAGCATCAATTCTTTTTCCTATTTCTTTTTCTGGCATTTCTAATGTAATAAATAAAACATTTTTCTTCTTTAATAAAAGATTAGCAGTTGTAAATACTTTTGCAGCTGTTTTACCTGTATGAGTAGGTCCGATAAACATAAACAATGATCCAGGCCTAATACCACCACCAAGAACCTTATCAAGATTTGGCAAACCAATAGGTGTAAATGACTCTAAATTTTTATAGTATTCCAATCTTTCTTCTATTGAATCGTGATAATTTAATCCTATACTTGTGTCAAAATTTATATTAAGTGCTTTTTCTACCATTCCAGGAATTGGTCCAAATTCTCCATCTCCCTGAATAATATCAGCAGCTTCAAAAATAGTTTTTGATAATTGAATTCTTTGAACCCATTTTTGTGTCTGATCAATAAGAAAATCCATATTTTGAACAGCAGGTTCTCTTAAAATATCTTTAAATTTACTAATTGTTGTTTGTTGTAATGTTTTATTAAGTTTATTATTCTGTTTAATAGATAATCCAACTTCTTGTGGTGTTGGTCTTTTATTATATTTATCTGTTAATTCTTTTATAGTCTTAAATATAGTGTTATTATTTGGGTCTTGAAAAAGACTTTCATCAATATGGCTATATGCTTTTGAATAATAACTTTCAGAATTCATAAGATTCTGAAGAACTACACTTTCCATTTCATTCATATTTTTCCTTCGTATGTAATTTATCAAGGGTTTTGTGCCTGTTGACTAGGCAATTTTAACATTTTTAATTATATCATATTTTTATTTAATATCTTAGAATACATTTACCATTCATCTTCATCGATAATTTCTTTATTTAACCTTTCATTAGCTATATTAAAATATTTTTTATTTAATTCTATACCATAAAAATTTCTATTATGTTTTATACAAGCTTCACCTGTAGTTCCACTACCCATAAATGGATCTAATACAACATCATCTTTATTTGTATGTTTTAATATTATTTCTTCCATCAATTTTAATGGTTTTTGTGTGGTGTGTTCAGTACGTTCATTTCCTTGACATATTGGATATGAATAAAGACCATTATCATATTGTGAATTGAATGTTGGTTTTGCTTTTTTCACAAATGAAACAAATATTTCCTTTGAATTTGTTAAATAATTTAATTTTGAATTTACAGGAACCGGGTTGGTTTTAATCCAAAATCCCATTCTTGGTTGTTTAAATTTATATTTTTCTGCTGACTCTTTAATATTTTGAATTTTCCAAATGTCATAAAACATAAACAATGTGCCATTATCTTCAAGTAATTCATAACATAATTTAATAAATTTATCATAATCTATTTCTTCATTATCCCATTCACCAAAATCATTATGATGTTTAACAAAAGTCCTATATTTTTCTTTCTCTTCTTTTGTTGCATTTTCATCTGGTTCTTTTGCTGTTCCAAAATTTGTTTTTCTAGTAATAGCATAAGGTGGGTCAGTTATTATAGCATTGAATTTTTTACCTTCTTCAACCATTTTTTCCATTATAGCAAAACAATTATCATTATATAAAATCATTTTAACCTCACTACTCTACTGTAATAAATTATCTAATTCTTCATCAACAACTGTCAATAAATATTGTGCAAATTCAACTTGATTATGAGCACTAGCATCAACCAATAATGTTCCAAAGGCCTTAGGATGTCCTCCACCTGTTTCAATATTTTTATGTGTAAGAACTCTTTCAATAATATTATCTTTTAATTTTCCATCATTAGAAAGATTATCTCTTAATCGTATACTAACACCACCATAACTTGAAATTATAATATAAACGTCAAAGCCATCGTAATCAATTGTAACATGATTTTTAAAATCATCTAAAAATATCATAAAAATTCTTTTATTGCCTTCTGGTTCATGTCTAAATATTCTACCAGATTTATCTAATTTTTCAAAAAGTTTATATTTTTTATCCATCATTTCTTTAAACTTTTCTTTCTCAGAATTTCTAAGTTTCCAATCATCTTTAAATCTGCTAAAGAAATAGTCTTTTTTAAATTCCCAAAATAATTCATTATATACTAATGAACCTTTAAATTTTTTATCTTCTCTTATCCATAAATCATAAACATTTACATACTCCACAAATGTTTCTAGTTCTTTAATCCAATTATTGTAATTATTATAATTATCTTTTAAATTATGTTCCAAATATTTAAAAACAAGTTTCGTTGCTGACGCTTTATCACTAATAATAATTTTAAAATTTGGTCTTAATAAATGTTTATAATCTTCTTTAAATGGGTGATGGTCAATAAATGTAAAAAGAATATTTGAATTGCTTTTTGTAATTTCAAATAATTTTTCTAATTGTTCTATAGTAAAAGATAAATCTGTTATCCAAACTTCTGAAGGTCTATTCACAGTACAATAATCGTTAATTATTTCAATATATTCATCTATCTTATTATAATTAATATTCATTCTCGTTAATTCACCTTTGAATTTCCGTATAACAATTTGTGATGCAACCCCATCAAGGTCATTATGGCTGCAAGATAATATGCTCATTTTATTCCTTTGTATTTTTGTATTTCTTTTCTCTTTTTATTTATAGCGTTTCTTAAATCTAAAATATTTTTATCGGTTGTAAATTTATTATTTACTTGAGCAATTTTTTCTAATAATTCAATAATTCTGTCTGACCCTAATATTTTCATATATTCTTTGGCTGTTTCTTTTCCACAACGATAATACATTGCAATATTATGAATAATTATATCCATTTCTTTATCATTTTTATCAAATGCAATGTATTTATTTTTTGGTAAATTCACTACTCTTTTCAAAAATAAATACTCATCCATTTTTGGTATATGATTTAATCCTTGTGCAGAATTTAATTGATTTATTGTATAACAAGTTTTAGGATCTACTGATAACCATTTCATTGAAATAAATGGTACAAAATGTTTCTCCACATCATCATTATCTACCTTTATTTTAGTTATAACAGATTTTAATACATCAAAATAACCTATTTCTTCTTTCATTCATAATCTCCTTTAATATAAATAATTATAACATAAAAATACTTAAATAATGAGGAAGAAGAATTGAAAAAAACACCATATTCTATTATGAAATCGGCAGTAGATAAAAGTTTCGAGCCCACAGAAGAAGAATTAAAAACTGTAAATTCTTTTTTCTTAACAAGATATGTCTCCAATGATCCAAGTACAATTTATATAGCCAATATTCTAAATTGTAATGTTAAAAATATACCCATAGAAGCCCAATATAAATTTATTAGAAATTCAACTATGGAAAAAGTTGCTTTTATAAATTATCCTAAAAAAGAAAGAATAATTTCAGATAAAGAACTTAAAATTATTATGCTGCATTATAATTGTAATGAAAATATTGCGAAGGAATATGTTAAAATAATGGGTATTGAAAAAACTCAAGAGATTCTTGACAAATATAAAGATATTAAAAAATTTAAGAAGAAATAAGAAAGCTCAAGATTTGCTGTTTCTAATCTGAGTGTATTGTTCTTATATAAATAATATAAAAGGAGATTATTTATGTACCACTACACTTATAGAATAACAAATACAAAGCTTAATAAACATTATTATGGAACAAGGTCATCAAAAATAGAGCCAAAAGAAGATATAGGTATATATTATTTTTCATCTTCGAAAGATAAATGGTTCATACAAGACCAAAAAAATAATCCTCAAGATTATAGATATAAGATACTATATATATTTTCTACAAGAAAAGAAGCAATTGAAATGGAAATTAAATTACATAATAAATTTAATGTGGGTATAAATGAATCTTTCTTTAATAAAAGCAAACAAACAAGTACTGGTTTTGATATTAATACTGGACATACAAAAAAACATAGTTTATTATCTAAATATATTATGGCTAAAAATAAAGGTTATCAATTATATAAAGATATATTAGCAGATATTAAAATGTATAACAGGTTAAGCGGTCTTAATTTTAATAAATTTACAAAAAAATATTTAATAATGGATAGTAATAATAATATAGTTATAGAATTTATAGGCCAAAGAGCTAAATTTATTAAATTAATAAAAGAAAAAAATTATCCAAGCGAATTTTATAAAAAAGTTAACAAAGGTAAGATTTTTACTAATATTTCAAGTTCGGAATACAAAAAAAGACCACAAATATATGATAATTATAAATATTGGGAAATAATTTCGATTGATGTTAAAGACTTAATATATAATTTTTTAGAAAATGAAATTCATTTTTTAGAAAATGAATATAAGAATAATAAAAAATATATAGATCTATCTAGTAATGATAAAATTCGATTTCATGCAAAAAAACAAAGTAAAAATAGAAATATGAAGGAGTTGTCGGAAATTGCTAATAGAAAATGTTGGACAAGGAACATTATTATTTATGATAATTATGATAATGTTATTTTTAATGAAAATTGTATGTTAAAAGACTTATATATCAATGATAAAACAAAAGATTTACCTCTTAAAACGCTCATTAGAAATAAAAATAAAAAGATATTTCAAGATGAGCGATGTTCTACATTAACCAGACTAAAAAATAATAATCTGGATATGTTTATTGGTTGGAAACTTTGTATTTAGTTTCCTAATTTTTTACCAGCTGTAGATAATCTTAATTTAATTACTTTAGAAGCTTCAGTTGACCAAGCTTTTTCTACACCACCCAATTTACTAACACCACTTCTAGCTGCTTTATCAGCTAAAATTAGCTTACCTAAACCAGGAACTGTACACTCACCTGCAACTGTACCTTCAATAATTGTACCTACTACTGTGTCAATTGTTCTTCCTGCTTCTGCTTTAGAAACTTCCATTTTTTCAGCTACTGCTGCTATTAATTCTGCTTTATTCATTTTTTTATCCTTTTTTATCGTTCTTAACGATTTGTTTTAATTTTAGGACTTACATCAAATTTATTAAATATAATAGTTTTCCATTGTACTCACTAATCAAATAAATTTAATTAATCTAAATGCCTATGTTTTATATATGTATTATATCAAACATTTACTTAATAATATTTATATTTTTTTATAATCCAACTTTTTTAGGGTTTTTAATTTTATTATAAACCGAAATACCTTCCTCTTTAATATAAGGATTAATCTCTTTATTTTCTTTTTTTGCTTTTTGTTTTAAAGTAATTGTGCTTCCTAAATCTGCTTGAAGAACTTTTTCCTCTTGAAATTCCTCATTAAACTCTTCTATTCCTAGTCCAGATTTTACCCAAATTTTACCTGCTTCTTCATGTTTTAATTGTCTAAGATTAAGTATATCAAAGGTTCTACCTTTTCTAAGAACCGCGGTATCAATTTCTGAAACGTCTCTATTACTTGTAATAACAAATTTTGTTTTATTTCCTGCATTAAAGATACCATCAGTGAAACTTAAAAGATTACTTATAAATTTATTTTTCTGTATATCTTCGCTTGTACTAATATTTTGAGTTCTTGGAAGTAATGAATAATCTAAATCATCTAAAAATATTAAATGATATTCTTCTTCTTGTAATATATTCCAAAATGAATCCATACTAAGAATTTCTTCATTTTTTATATATGCTACCTTAACACCTTCTGACTCTTGAGAAACTACATCAATTTCAATAATACTGTCTTCTATATGTTCATGAATTGTTTTTCTTTTTTTAACTTCTTGTAAATCAGCTTCATCTAAAAGATATTGCATTAGCATATCACCAAGTCTAGTTTTACCTGTACCAGGTTCACCACTTAATAATAAAATATTACTATCACTCATCATAAATTGACTAAACATTTCCTGAATATCTAAATAAGGATAATAATCTTCTTGATTGATAGCAAAGTCATCTTTAACTTTAAACATTTCATTTGCTTTAACTTCTTTATTTGTATTAAGATAAAAATTTGAAATATTAACAAATAATTCATCATCTTTATCCTGAAACGATTGAATTACATCAAAAATTGGTTTAGCTTTTTCATAACTATTAAAATAATAATTTATTTGAATTTTCTTCTTGTTTTCGTAGCTATCAAATGTAATAAAATTATCTTCTGACTCCATTACTGAAAAATCATAGAAAATAGTCATTTCAAATTCTGTTAGTTTTAGAGTTTTATCTACTTCTTGAATTTTCTTTTGAACTTCTTTTAAGTCTTTATATTTAATTTTTAAATTATCAAAAGATAATTTATATTTATTTAAAACATAACTCGAAAAACCAACCATTTGGTCTGACGAGTATGAGTCTTTCATTACACTAACTATTGTTTGTGGTTTTACGTCTTTTGACATTTATATCCTTTACTTTTGTTATACTATATTATAACAAGTATTTACTTAATTAAATTACTATGAATTATCAGATATGAATTTTAGTATTTTTTTACTGTCTTCACCATTCATATTAATTACTTCAACTTTTCTCTTATCAAATTCTTCTTCATTTTTAGCGAAAGCTATTGTAACTTGTTGTGATATACCTCTATTTAATTTTGCATATTGTCCTTTTCTATCACCAGAAACAACATTACAAAATACGTTTAAATGATTATTAATCCCATTAGGATCTAATTCAAATTCACCTATACTTAACTTTAACTTATCTTTACTTTCATTTATATATTCTTTAAAACTTTTCATTTTATTCTCCTTTTACTTGAACCAGGAATCTTTAATAGATTCTACTTCTGTTGGTTTTTTCTCATTTTGTATTTTATTTTGTTCTTTAATTTTTTGATTGAATTCGTTTATTTTTCTTAAAAGAATATTATAATTACTTCTTAATTCTTTAGTGTTTCTAATAAATCCCATCATATCATTTTTTTCCGCAACCAGGTAAGTTTTTGTGGTACCATTCACATCTTCTGTTTCTACCCACATATCTATTTTATATTTTTCTGATTTTTGAAAATCAGTAGTAGGAAATGTAGGATAATATTCACTTTGAGGTACAAGAATAAGCCTTTTATCTGCACAACCTGTTAAAAACATCAATACTACTATAAAGGTAAATATTATTTTTTTCATTTTATTCTCCTTTATTGATATTTATATTAAACTTCAAAAGAGACTTTACCATGTCTAGTTCTACCTTGAACTTTCTTAGCTTTCTTTTCTTTTTTCTCTTTAATATGAGTTTCTATATTTTTCTCAATAACTTCCATTTCTTTTTGAATTACTTCTTTTTCTTTATTAAGTTCTCTAAGTACCTCAATTTCTGCTGTTGTTTCAGCTTCTTTGGCTTGCGCTTTGGCTTTAGCTTTTGTTTTTGCTACTACAACATTAGTTTTAGCTATTTTATTTTCAATATTTTTTAATTTACTTTCTGCTTGATATGCGTCGTATTTAAGTTTAACCATAAACAGTCCAACAAAAATAGCGCCTGTTGCCATAGCTATATTTTTAATATTTCCAAATATATTTAATAACCAAGTCATTATAATTCTCCTTTAAATAAATTAAATAATTCTTTTACTTCTTCATCTGTTTTAAGACTATATACGCTAGGTCTTGCAAAGAAAAATGATATATCTCTCCCAGAAGGGCCAACATCTCTATATGCTCTAAAAATTTCCTGAACTATTTGATAAATATTATTTTTTAAATAGTTCGATAGAGGAGCTTCAACTAACATTTCTGGATGTTCCAAAGCATTTGTGAGATTTTCTCTAAAAGCATGTTTACATTCTTGTTTTAAACCAACCAATAATCTATAATCTATTGAATTAATTGTCTTTAATTGTTCGGATATTTTTTTGCTTTCTTTTTTTATAAAGTCAAGTTGTGATTTTTTTGCTTTCTTATATTCATCATATATTTTTTTGGGTGTTAATACTGATTCTTTTATTAATTCTTTAAATGTTTTCATAAATACACCTATTTTATTTTATATTTTTTCTTAATATCAATCCAAAGATTATATCCTATTTCTATATATTCAGACTTTTTAACGCATGAATACCAACCCGTTTTTACTCCACCATATTTTTTAAAAATATCATCAGCAATTTTTTTATCTACTTTAAAAACTTTCATTAGAACATGACCATTTGGTGATAGAGCTTTTATTGTTACTTCATCTGATTCATTTATAACGTATTCTTCTTCGTATTTTTCAGCTTTTTCTATATTATCTACATATATCCCAGAAGCATTTTTAAAAAGTTCATGTTTTTCTTCTTCAAAATATTTTTCTGCGTCTTCTTTTGTTTTTGCTTTAATAACAAAATATCCTTCAGACTTACCTCTATAAGTTAAATGCCAAAAATTATCTTTACTTTCTTCTATTGCTATTTCTCTAAATGTTTTCACTATTTTCTCCATTTATTATTATTTATAAATAAAAGTATATAAGAGGTTTTTCTGTTATATACTATATCCTCTTGGCGGACTATATAGTATATAACAGAATTAAGTCCGCCAACTTACTCTTATAAATTAAATTTATAGGAAAATACAAATGAAACTAATATCAAAAAATAAAATAACAGAAAAATTTTACAACAATGAACTTCAAAACAAAATATTTAAAGTTCATAAGAATACATATACATATAATAATTTTGAATTTAAAAATATGAATACAAAATCAGCAATAACATGTTCTATTCACGGTGATTTTGAACAATCAATGAATCAACATATTTTTCAAAAACAAGGTTGTCCAAAATGTGGAATAATTAAAAATTCTCAAAATAAAATTAAAAAAGCTTCAAATAATTTTAAAGAAAAAGCTAGTAAAATTCATAATAATACATACATATATAATAATGTAAAATATATGGGAACACATAAAAAGATTGAAATAATTTGCAAAGAACATGGAATTTTTTCACAAACACCTGCAAGCCATTTAAGTGGAAAAGGTTGTCCAAAATGTGCAGAAATTAAAAAGCAAGAAGCATCATTCAAGGCTTATTATAATAAACCAACAACATTATATTATATTGAAATAATAAAAGATTTTAAAAAGTTTTGGAAAATTGGAATTACCACAAAATCGATAAAAGAAAGATATAATAGAGATAAAAATTTGAATTATAAAATATTATATGAAGAAAAATTTGAAAATGGAAAAGATGCGTTTTTAAAAGAACAAATGATTTTAAGAACCTTTAATTCTTTTAAATATAAAGGTTCTAAAATTTTAGCTGGTGGAAATAGTGAAATATTTATTAAAAATGTTTTCTTATTTTCCTAATCTTATTTTTGCTATGCCTTTTAATAATATTTCAAGTCCATTTATTCCTAACGTTACTGTTAAATATGCAATAATTGCAGAATAGAAAACCATATTAGTAACTGCATCAGGAGTAGTAACTCCAAAAAATCCAGCTATTACTATTGCTAAAAATGAAATTAAAAATGTTATAAGTGCAGCTCTAGTTCCAAAATTATGTTTGTCCCAAAAGTCTTTTACAGAATGTAAATCTGATGTTTTTAATTTAACAATGTCTTCTTTAAGTTTTAGAATTTCTTCTTGTGTTTGTTTTGCTGTTGCCATTATAAGTCTCCTTTCTTTATAAGTATTTATAAATTAAAGAAAGGATAATTATTAAGTCTTATTTGAACTATTTGAACTCTATGCCTGGACTCAACATAAGTTCAACTGCAAAAGCAGAAGTATTGATTGCTTTATCTCTCGCACGTTCGTGCATGTCCTGATATTTAGCGCAAAGTAAAATAACTTGTGGCTGTGCTTCTGGCTTAAACCATTCATCAAGATTTTTGAAAATATAAGAATAAAAAGAACCTGGTTCATCTAAATCTTGTAGTGTTTTTCTTGTATCAATAAAATTTTTACCTTTTATTAAATTAAGAATTTCAGTATATCTTGTATTAAGATTTATCATTTTTTCATCAAGGACTAATTTACCATCTTGTATTGATTGTTGTAAAACTAATGTCATTTTTCTTACTGATGGATACATATTTTGAATAATAGGCCCTAAATCTTTTACATCGTATTCTATACCTTCATTATCTAAAATAAATTGTAATCTTTTATGAATTTGAAGACCTATCTCTTTTTTATTTTGATTATAAAGTGTATCGAAATCAAAATGAATAAAT
>Ga0256828_1001925_pt1 | contig 12692 bp, 10 predicted proteins | sample CV88metaG_FD_185993 | JGI IMG/M metagenome (GOLD analysis project Ga0256828, IMG submission 185993) | Hydrothermal vent microbial communities from East Pacific Rise, Pacific Ocean - CV88 | ecosystem: Environmental > Aquatic > Marine > Hydrothermal vents | place: Pacific Ocean: East Pacific Rise... | reverse complement strand
TCTATCATCTGTTTTTCTCTATAGAAGTTTTTATCTCTTGAAATTTTGCTTTTAACTCTTCTTGGTTTGTATCTATCTCAAACTCTCCTGTAGCCATCTCATGATAGTAAGGGATAGTATCTTCTTTTTCTTTCTCTTCTTGTTTATAAGTAACAAAGATTTCTACTTGCAAAGCATCTAGCTCCTTACATCCATCTACATAAGTTTTTAACTGACTTAATAAAGATGTTAATAAATCTTTATTATAATTAAGCTCTGTTTTAAAAACAGGGTGTTTTACTGCTATAAAAAGTATTTTGTTTTTGATATACACAAAAGCTATAGCTTGTTTCCATTTATTTGGCAATAAATGGAGATACTTTCTAAAACACTCATGTTTTTTCAAATATCTAAATTGAGGTTGGTTACTGATATGGGACAAAATTTCAGACGCTTTTTTCATATGGCTATTATAGCATCTATTTGCTGTATATCACTAAGTGGTTGTGGACACAAAACTCCACCTATATATGTACCAGACACCAACCAAAAGGTAACAAATGCAAAAATATGATGTACTTATCATTGGAGCTGGTATAGCAGGACTATATGCTGCTATGAACATCCCAAAAAGCAAAAAAGTTTTAGTTGTATGCAAGGACATCCCTTGGGAGTGTAATACATTTTATGCTCAAGGTGGTATGGTAACAGCACTAAATGAAGATGACATCCCTGTCCATGTCCAAGATACACTAGTAGCTGGTGCTTTTCACAATGACAAAGAGGCTGTAGAGATACTATCTCGCACATCACTACAAACTACTGCTGATATTATATCTCGTGGTATGGAGTTTGACAAAGATGAAGATGGCAACATCCTTTATACCAAAGAGGCAGCCCACTCTACCAAACGCATAGTTCACGCTGGAGGGGATGCTACAGGAAGATATATGCACTACTTTATGATGGTACAAAACACTCACCATCTACAAAGAAACACTCTAGTGTATGATTTGCTTATAGATAACGGTAGATGTTATGGTGTCAAAGCGATGGTAAACTACAAACCAACCACCATATATGCTGATGATGTTATCATAGCTAGTGGAGGTATTGGCTCACTATATGCTTACAACACCAACTCTCGTACAGTCTCAGCCGATATACACGGTATCTGTGTCGAAAAAGGTATAGCTCTAAAAGATATGGAGTTTATGCAGTTTCACCCTACTGTATTTGTCAAAACACCATTTGCTAGAAAGCTACTTCTAACAGAAGCTCTTAGAGGAGAAGGTGCTTATGTGGTAGATGAAGATGGCAAGAGATTTTTGTTTGATTATGACTCTCGTGGGGAGTTGGCTAGTCGTGATATAGTAGCTCGTGGTATATTTGACTATAAACGCAAAACTTCCAAAGAGGTTTATCTGGACTTTAGTATGTTTGAAGATGAGTGGTTTGCCCAAAGGTTCCCAAACATCACTCGTACATTTGAAGCATTAGGATACCACTTCCCACAAGATAGAGTACCTATCTCTCCAGCATTTCACTATGCCAATGGTGGTATAGAGTGTGACTATGATGGTTGCATCCCTGGTATTGAAGGACTTTATGTTATAGGTGAAGCAGCCAGAACAGGAGTACACGGAGCTAACCGTCTGGCATCAAACTCACTTCTTGAAGGTGTTGTATTTGCTGCAAGAGCAGTCAAGCATCTACTTGGCAAAACACATACTCCAACAACCATACCTGAGTTCGAAAAAGACTATACAAATATCCTGCATAAAGAAAATGACAAAGAGTACAAAACAATGCTTAGAGAGATTATGTGGAATGATATAGGTATCATACGAACTACCAAAGGTTTACTAGAAGCCAAAAACTTCATATATGACACCAAAAACAAAGATATAGGAAGACTTTTACAACTTAGACTAAATACAGCTTCAGCTATCGTTGATGCAGCTTTATCTCGTAAAGAGTCACTTGGATCGCATTATATAGAGTAAGCTAGGCTTACTCTAGCTTAGAGCTTGAAGCGTAGAGCTAAGAGCTTTTTATCAGCATAGCTGATGGCTGAAAGCTATTTGATGACTCAATAATCCTCAAAACTCAATCCTCAATCCTCAAAACTCACCACTCTCTTAAATCCAAGATATAATATGTTAAAATCGTTAACATTATTGTGATATGATTTCGAAATTTTATGCAAAAGGATACAAATGCACGAACAGTTACATCTCACCACCACTTGGGTAGGGATACTCTCCCTTATCGTTTTTATAGTTGGTTACTACTTCATTGCTACTGAAGACAAGTACCATATCAACAAAGCCAAACCTGCACTTTTGACAGGTACTGGTATATTTATGCTTATAGGTGTGTACTTTGCATCACACCATTTACCAAAAGAACCACTCGAACATGCTGTAAATCACCTCATCATAGAGATAGCAGAGATTTTTTTCTTCTTGCTTGTTGCTATGACTTATATAGAGGCTATGATAGATAGAGGAGTTTTTTCAACTCTTAGATACAACCTTGTAAGCAAAGGCTATACATACAAAAAACTCTTCTGGGTTACAGGGCTTTTGGCATTTTTCATCTCTCCTGTTGCTGATAACCTTACAACTGCACTTATCCTCTCTACAGTACTACTTACTATAGACAAAGAAAACAAAGAGTTCTTAGTCCCTGGAGCTATCAACATCGTAGTAGCAGCAAATGCTGGTGGAGCGTGGTCTCCATTTGGAGACATCACTACTTTGATGGTATGGATAGATGGTAAAGGTGCTTTTGGAGAGTTTTTGTTCCTTTTCCCTGCAGCGATTATCGGTTGGGGAGTGACTGCATTTTTACTTAGCCGTGTAGTTCCTGATGGTCAACCTCCATTTAGTGCTGATGAAGAAAAAGCTGAGATACAAGAGGGTGGTAAAGTCATCATAGGACTTTTTGTAACTACTATCGCTATGGCTGTACTGTCTCATCAACTTTTAGGACTTCCTGCTATGTGGGGTATGATGTTTGGTTTGGCACTTTTAAAAATGTATGTTTACAAAGTCAACATCAGTAACTCTCCTACACAACTAAACGCATTTAGCTGGATAGCCAAGATAGAAAATGATACTTTGTTATTCTTCTTTGGTATTCTAGCAGCTGTTGGTGGACTGCATTTTATAGGCTTCTTAGAGTATTTTACTGCTTTATATGAAAGTGCTGGTGCTACTGTGGTTAACATCGGAGTTGGATTCTTATCTGCTATTGTAGATAATGTACCTGTAATGAGTGCTGTACTCAAAGCTGACCCAAATATGGGTGCAGATGCCCAATCTCAATGGATGCTAGTTACTATGACAGCAGGGATTGGTGGTAGTCTTATCAGTTTTGGTAGTGCTGCTGGTGTTGGTGTGATGGGTAAAATGCATGGTATATATACATTTTCATCACATATGAAATATGCTTGGACTGTACTGGTAGGTTATATCCTTTCTATAGCTATCTGGTATGTACAGTTTGAGATACTACATATCGGTGCTCACCATATGTAAAAACAAAAAGGGATTTCCCCTTTTTTAGTTTTGATAACAACATAATGATTTTAGAAAAAAAATATATCCTCTACATACTCTTTGGTGCTTTTATAGGCTATACAAGCTGGAACCTTTCTTTGTCAATGGTTGCACTCTCATCTTTGGTTTTTGCAGGATATTTTTTTATAGAAAATCGTATCAAACTGTTTTTGTTTATATTTTCTTATAGACTTATAGCCTCTTATGGTATATTGTTTGGATTGGTTGATTCTGATGTTGTTGGCTATATATCTAGCTGTTTATTGTGGATTTTTACTGCTTTTTTAACTACCATACCTTTTGTTTTATTGTATTCACATACTCTTATCAAAAAAATATTTTTATTTCCTATAGCATTGATTTTGACTATCATACCACCTATAGGGATAGTTGACGGAGTAGATCCTATATCAGCTGCTGGACTTTTTTTCCCTGGATATGGCTATCTTGGTTTGGTATATTATATATTATCTATAGAGCTTATATCTACGATACTAACTCTCTATATCGATAAAATATCTTATAGATGGGTTTTAAGTATTGTTATATTGTCTATTAGCATATACTTCAATACTTCTCAAATAAAAATCTACCAAGGAGAGTTATATGCTTACAATACATTTTATAAACACACATCCAAATATACCCAAAAACAACTAGTCAAACAGATAAACCATATCAATAACAATCAAATTTTACTTGCAGAAAATATTCTTGGCAAATTCACATCAAAAGATATGAACATATGGCATAACCTACATCACAACAAAACAGTATATGCAGGTGCTCATATATACCCCAAAAACTCTAACTGCTATCATAATGTCATACTAAAAATCAACAAAAACAACTATAAAACACTATATATACAAAGAGTTCCAGTCCCTATAGCTATGTGGAAACCATACAGCAATAACAGTGCTTGTATGTCACTAAAACCTGCTCAACCTATCAAACTTGATAACAATTCAACAAAAGCAGTATTTTTGATATGTTATGAGATATATATTCCATACATATACCTATCATCCAATCTTGACAAATCCAATACCCTAATAGCTGTTGCAAATCTATGGTGGTCACATACACCATCAATCCAAAAAATACAACATTATACTCTCAAACTTTGGAGTAAACTGTTTGACTTACCGTATATCCTCTCTATAAATAGGACCAAATAGAGATATTTTATAATCCTTTTATATAATCTATGTTATATTTAGTTATGTAATGTATGGAGAAAAGCCAAACTTGCTGTGAGGCAAGGACGGAAAACCACAGATCTTATCTATAAAGATGGCTGGGTTGCCTACCATAAATAGGAGTTATTTATGGCATCTTTTCGATGTACATACTAAAACAACCTGAGGAGGATAAAATGAAGTTACTTCATTTGATGTATCAATTTTTATTGATGCCTATGATTTTTTTAAGATATATAAATCCAAAATCATTTATATATATAGGACTGATGGTTTTTATACCATCATATACAATGGCAGGGGGTGGTGGAGACTCTTCTTGTACAGCAGGTGCAAAAGAGTGTCCTATAGAGCTGGTGCTTGATGGAGACAGAGCAGATAACCAAAACCCTGACAAATACTACTACTTTGTAGTACCAAAAGCACAAACTGTCTCTAGTAATATTTTTGATCACAATAAAACTAAAAGTACTACAAGATGTGATCGTTCTGGATGTCATACATATAAGATCCCTTACGAACTCTCACTAAAACTATACTACCAAGACAGCAATGGTACTTGTGACACTTCTACAGAGTTAGCTCACATAGATGATCAAACAAACAGTTTCAGTTTATCATATGATGCAATGGGTGGTAAAGCATACTGTGTACTTGCAGATGGTGACTCAAATGACCAATATGATATAAATGTAACAGGTAATGCCAACCTTGAAGCTGGTATATCTGATGCTTCAGCCAAAGAAAATGCAGGTCCTATCAAATTTACTATAGCACTTACAAAAGCATCATCTTCTGATATAACTATCAACTATACATTAACTGATGGCTCTGCTAAAAACGGTATCAACTATACAGGAAGCAATGGCAGTGTGACTATCCCTGCTGGTTCATTGAGTACAGAGGTATCTATAGATTTGATAGATACACATATGACTACAACCAAAACATTTGATATAACAATCAGCAGTGATGATGTAGATATAAGTGAAGATGATAAAACAGCTACAGGTAAAATCATAGGAAGTGGTGCAAATGATGCAGATGAAAACTATGAAGGTCCTGACATCTGTTACGAATCAAGAGAAAACAGTGGATTTTGTATGTTTGGTTCTTGTATGTTCTATCAAGAAACTACACGTGTAAGAGCGATGGTAGATGGATTGAGCGATATAGACATCAAAAAAGCTCTGACTCGTGGTATAGCATTTATGAACTTTTTTAATGGTATAGGTATCGATGATGAATCAAAAACACAACAAACAGGTGATGACCAAGCAGAAGAGAGAGCATTTTTAGATAACACAGACTTTATGCCAACATCTTACTATTTTGCTTCTATGTTCCCAAAAGGATATGACTATCGTTTAGGAAATGGTGCTGATGAATCAGATGGTGGTTCTATGAATAAAGGAGATAGAACAAGCTATTATGATAAAGCTTTGTTTAAACTTGGACTATTTACTCAATACACACATATCGTAACATATATAAAAGACGGTGTAGTACATCAAGAAGTACTTCAACCTTGTAACCCTGATGAGTATGGTGCACTAGAAGAAGCTCCGGTACTTAATGAATGTGGTGTATTTTTGGGTGCTTTAAACTCTGCTACACAAATCAAGTTTGATTCATCTGCATGGCAAACTATCCATGAACAAGAATCACTTGTTACACCATCTATCAGTGGTTCTACAGGTTACTGTTCTAAACTAAGTGCTACTTGTCCTGCTGATGGTATAGGTTCAAACAAAATGGCATTGCCATCTTTTAGAGATTCAAAAGTATCTGACAACATTGATATACCTTACAGCTTAGTTATATCAGATCAACATGTCGGAAACCTAAAAACTACAACAGATAGCAATACAGCTGATCCTGAAGATAACAGAACTATAGTTTTTGAAGCTCCATACTCAGGTTCATATGGTAAAAGAGTTATGTTTATCAAATCTATCACAGATCATGATACTCACGCAAACCATTACCACTATGTATTTAAAACAGGTGATTATTGGATAGGTAGCTGGGATATATCTAAAAATAAAAATGTAACGATAGAAACTACAGGTGATGTAAGATTCTTTATATATGATAATTTCAAAGTAGAAACTCTTACAAGTGGAGAGATACGTATAGGTTATCATCCTGATATAGACGAAGAGAGTCACTGTGATGATCCACACTTCTATATGTATCTTTATAACAACTGGGATATAAATGCTGCAGGTTCTGCTCATATTAAAAATGGTTATATATATGCAAAAGGTACTATCAATATAGGTGGTGGTGGAGCATTTGCTTCATACTATACAGCTATCACAGCTGATGGTGTTGTCACAGTCAATACATCAGGAAGTGGTTCATATACAGCTGGAAACAACGGTGTGTGTGTAGATAGTGAAAACTCTACTCTGTTTGAAGCATGTCCTGGCAATATAACTACATATGAAACAGGACCATTTGATGCTTGGGATACATTTAGAGATGTAGATGATAGACACATATCTACAAAAATATCAAATGACAACTTTGAAATCACTATCGCGAGTATAAACAAAGACAACAACTCAACAGAAGCAGTAAGTGGTAAAGAGGCTCAATACAGACTATATGACAAAATAACACAAAAAGCAATATCAGACTGGCATACTATATCTGGACAATCAACAAAAGACCAATCATATACAGATATAGACCACGCATACAAAGAAGTATTTGTACAGTTTAAATTCTGTCAAGAAAAAAACAGAACTCCTATAGTTTTAGCAACTTTACAACAATGTTCTGATAACCCAACAGACTATGAATACAACACAACAACACAAAGTAGTGATGGATTTGCAATAAGACCTGACAAATTTAGTATAGAGTTTGCCAATACAGCAACAAATACTCTAAAATCAGGACGAACTTATACATTTACACTAAAAGCATTAGACAAAAACAACCAACCTGTAGCAGACTATAATCAAACTAAAAACTCTATCAAAGATTTAAATGAAACAAAAGAGTTACTCTTTAAAGATGGTACAGTAGACACCAATGACAACCTACATGGTACATTGGATTTTAATGCTACATTGGACTTCAATATAAGTGATGGTATAAGTACAGACAATGATGGTAACCATGATGTTGTAGGGATTAAGTTTAATGATGTTAGTAAAGTTAAAATCCGTATACAAGACCAAAGCTGGTCAAATATAGATAGTTCTGATACACCACAAAACTGTGATGGTGGTACTATCAATGGAACATCAGTAGATGGTGCATTTATCTGTGGTGAACAACTTGTAGAGTTTATACCTGATCACTTCCGTGTTAGTCAAGTAAACATACACAACCATAGAGATGGTAGCTTTACTTATATATCAAGTGATTTGGCGATGTCTGCTCATATAGGAGTAAAAATAGAAGCTAAAAATGCACAAAATATAACAACTAGAAACTTTAAAAGTGGTGACAAATACTATGAAAATCCTCTAAGCATATCAATCAATGCACCATCTACAGATGCAAACTCAGAAGCTATAGGATTATCAGTTGTTGATAAAAATATATCTTCAAAATATTTAGGGTTTGATAATGGTTCTCATACTATAGCTTGGAATGATACAAACAGTTCTCAACTTCTAAAGCTAAATTATACAAGAAGTATCTCTACACCTCATAACCCATTCAAAATAAAAGGTGATACTCTTGAGATTACAGCTAGCTCAGATTATAACTCAGAGCTTATCAGTGGTAATGCATTTGGTTCAAACAGTGAAGAGATAACATTCCTGTATGCTAGAGCAAAATCAACAAAAGATGTATATGATGATATTACTGAAGCAAGTACACTAACTCCTATCAAAGTAGAAGTATATTGTGACAAATGGCCAGCGTCAACTGCAAATTGTCCTGGTATAGATGTAACAAATCAAAGTACCAACAACTATAAATGGTTTATAGCTTCAAATCACAATACAAGCACTCAAGATGGTAATATATCTTTAAGTATAGACAGTACAAATCCATCATCTGGTATTGCATCTATATCACCAAGCAAACCAAATATAACAACAAATGGTATAGATACAACTGTTAGCGTATCAAACAACAATGCAACATACCCAATGACAGTAGACATAGCATTGGATACTACATCAACTGATGCTACAAACAGTTGGTTGATTTATGATGAAAACCCATCATCATCCCAACCATTCTATCAAGTCAAATTTGTAGGTTCTATGGATTGGGCAGGATATGGTAATACAGGAAATGTTGTTGATAGCAATATCTCTCATCACAAAACCAAGAGGTTAAGTTGGTAATGTGTAGATATAAGCTTCATAGAAAAGCTATGGCGATGATAGAATTGATTTTTGCTATCATTGTCATGGCTATTACATTGATGTCTGCACCAAGACTTATCTCTATAGCAAATGAAAGTGGTTTTATCGCTATCCAACAAGAGAGTATCAACGAAGCATCTTCAAGAGCAAATATGATATTGGGGTATCATTGGGATGAAAATGATGCTGATGAAAACTACTTAGATCCTCTTTTGGTTACAGATGGAGACAGCAACCTCTCAGAATACAAAAATACAAAAAGACGTATAGGAACCCCAAAAGAGAGTCATCGTTCATTTGTTAGAGAAGATGGTGCTGCTTTAAGTGCTACAAATGCTGCCAACTTAGGTTTGGATGCAGGCGAAGTCGCAGGACAAGAAGATGATATTGATGATTTTGATGATAGCAATATATCTCTTGTTCAAGTTGCAACTTCAGATGCAGACTATATAGAAAAGGGTGATGATATACTTATACACGCAGATGTATATTATATAAATGATACTCTAGGATCTACAGAGACATACGAAGATCCAGGTGGAGATTATAAAATCAATACATTTAATTTAAATACAGCCAAACTTAATACTCGTAGCAATATCAAATATATAAATATAGTTTTAAGCGACAGATCAGGCATAGAAGAATTAAACAAAACTATATACCTCAATGCATTTTCTTGTAATATAGGTGCATACAAATTAGAAAAAAGGTCTTATTGATGAAAAAAGCATATACTTTAATAGAATTAGTATTTGCTATCGTTGTCCTTGGTATTGTAGCTTCTTTGGGTTCTGAGATTATAGCCAATATATACTCTCAATATATAGTACAAAGAGCTCAAGACAGAGCATCAACCAAAACAGAATTAGCTCTGTTGCAAATAACCAATAGACTTCAATACGCTATACCAATAACAATATACAGAATCAAAAATGACAATACACTAGAATCTATATACTCCCCTCTATCTGATACAGGAGACAACTATATAGGTATCCAATGGGTAGGTTATGATAATGATGGATTTGAAATTATGAGTGATTATGATGGAGATGGTGGCAATAAAAGGAGAGCAGCATGGAGTGGCTTTATAGATTTGGATAACTCCAATGCCAGCAACATAAATACACCAGGTTCTCATCTAGAGCTTAGTGACCAAATCATACAAAACTTATCTGCCAATACCGGAGCTAAAGATATAGGTGATGCTGTCATATACTTCCCAGGAGATGCACAGGCATATGGCATATCTTCTGTCAACAATGAAACACTTACACTAGACTCTGCATTAAGTGGTACAAATATGGTAGAACAATATAAACTAGCCTGGAGTTCTTATGCTATAGCTATGGAAGGAAGTGACTTATATCTATACTACAACTTCGCTCCAATAATTGGTGCAGATAGAACAAATAATGCTACAAAGTCTCTACTAGCACACAATATCTCAAGCTTTAAATTTAAAGCTGCAGGAGATACTATACGTATAAAAATCTGTAAGCAAGAGGCTGTTAGTGAAGATACGAATATAACATCGTGTAAAGAAAAGGTGGTATTCTAATGAAAACAATAAAATCAAAATCAGCTTTTTCTATGCTAACTGCTATTATCGTTATACTTTTAATGGGTAGTGTATCACTATATGTACTAAATATTTCAGCAAATATAGTCAAATCAACAACTATCCAATACCAAAGAGAACAAGCTATGTTGTATGCAAAAAGTTTTACAGAATACGCTATTATGGCTATAACAGCCAATGATAGACAAAATACCAACTGTTTAAACGATATAGATACAACTATAGGAGATGTAAATAATGGTGGATATAACATAAATGTAAGGATAGCATATATTGGAGCAAACTCAGAGATAAGCAACTGTAGCAATACAAGAAAACTATCTTCTAGTGTTACTACTACTGCAACACCTCTTAATGTTATCATAGATACATATGTGAGATATAAAGACCCTGACCATCCTGATATATCCAATGCTCCATGGATTACATACCATAGAAGAACATTACAAAAAATATAACAAAGAGAGTATTTCATGAAAAAAGCATTTACAATGGTAGAGCTAGTATTTGTTATCATTGTCTTGGGTATCTTGACAAGTATGTCTCTAAATCGTATAGAAAGAGATATTAAACAAGAAGCCGCTGATAATATTTTATCAGCTATAAGATATACACAACACTTAGCTCTCATAGATGATAAACAAAACTATAAAGAAAATGACTGGTATAGGTCTTTATGGGTTATAAGATTTGAACAAAACGATAACAAATGGAGATACAAAATAGGTTCAGATATGGATAAAGAAGGCAATATAGACAATGAAGAAGCTGCTATAGATCCATTATCAGGAAAATATCTATTTAGTACAGATAATGTAGAAGATAAAAACGAAAGCTCAACTATCTTCTTAACAAACAAATATGGTATAACAGATATATCATTTAATGACTGTAAAGGTACTAGAGATACTTCAGCAAAACATATTGCTTTTGATCATTTAGGAAGACCACATAGAGGTGTTTTATATACAACAAGCAGTATTAGTGGTAGTAGTACACCAATCAATACTTTACCAACCTACATAAGCAACAAAAATTGTGAAATAGATTTTGAATTTGGTTCAGAAGATAATAACCTAACTATAATAATCCAGAGAGAAACTGGGTATGCATATATAAAAAATCAACCAGATTCATAAAAAACTACTTCTATTTACTGTTTATTAAGCTAATTAAGTTACAATTAAGTATGGATAAAAAATATCCATACTTCAATATAAAGGATTTATCATGAATAGAAGTATAACAGGAAGACATTTTGAACTAACAGATGCTATAAAAGCTTATGCTGATGCATTAGTAGACGGATTAAACAAATATAACCTAGATATTATATCTACAAATATAGTTATAGCTGCTGACGAAAAACATGGTAAAAAAGGATTTCGTGTAGAAATCATCGTAAATCTAAAAGATAAAAATACTATTGTTATCACACAAAATGACAAAGATGTATATGCAGCTCTTGATTTGGGTATGGAGCGTATCAAAAAATCTTTAAGAAGACATGCTGATAAAATCAAAGATCACAAAGTTATGAGTTTTGCTGACTTAGGAGCTGAAGCTGAAGCTGTTAGTGAATTAGAAGCAGATGAGATAGAGATAGTACCTATGGATTTAGAACTTCATAAACCACTTGATTTTGATGAAGCTATAGATGCTCTAAAAGCTGAGAAAAAAAGACAATTTATCGTATTTAACGATTATAGTGGCAATATGCGTGTTATGTACAAAAGAGCTGATGGCAAATTTGGACTATACTAAAAATACAAGAGGACTTTTCCTCTTGTTTAACTACCTACTCTATCTTTTGCTTTTTGTATAACCTCTTCATCATTTGCCATATCCAGCCACACAAACTTTTGACCACTTTGTATCGTACCATCTAGTATATCTCCACTATCTCTATACTCCAAATCAAGCCTAGCTATATCAAATCCGTTTGTAGTAGTACAAAACTTTTGCAATCTTTGGTTTTTAGCATCATTGACATACAAATAACACCAACTTTTTAAGC
>Ga0256828_1001924_pt1 | contig 12694 bp, 8 predicted proteins | sample CV88metaG_FD_185993 | JGI IMG/M metagenome (GOLD analysis project Ga0256828, IMG submission 185993) | Hydrothermal vent microbial communities from East Pacific Rise, Pacific Ocean - CV88 | ecosystem: Environmental > Aquatic > Marine > Hydrothermal vents | place: Pacific Ocean: East Pacific Rise... | reverse complement strand
CTCCATTCTCTATATTCTTGTCGCAGTACATCAGCTGGAAGGTATCAAAGACCATGAACAGATCTTTGCAGTTGCTTCCCTAACTATTTTACTGAGTATCATTCTTCACGGGCTGAGTGCCAAACCTCTAACACTTCTCTATGCAAAAAAGGATACTTCCGGAGGGCATCACCAATAACAGAATTTCAGTAAAGAAGCCGGTAGTATATAAACAGACCAAAACTCTTCTCATCCGTCCCATTAACTGCCTGATTATAGTCAAATCCAACAACCAGATGGTCTTGATTCCAGATGTTTCCACCTATTCCTCCTCTAATAGCAAAAGAAAAATCATGGCTGATACAGTTGTAAATCGGTGTAAACTCCGCATAGGGTCTCCATACACGGGTATAGCTGTTCTCGTTCTGCAGACCGTATTGGAGAGAAAGCCCGATATTGGCAAAATCATCCGGCAGTGCTTTGAACGTATAGGGCATCATCCGGTCTATCACACCGCGGCTTCCAGATGTCTCATCATAGGTACCATACTCGGCGAACACTCCTCCGGCAAGATCGGGATACCCCTGCCTGAGAAGATATTGCCAACGCAGCATATAGTGCTCTCCCGATCCGAGATTGACACCATCCTGGGAGTGGAATGAAGCATAATCCGCACTGAAAAAAAGCTGTGTAGATGGAAGATACTGAAAAGAAACTGCAGCAGAAAGAAAGTCTTTATACCCTCCAAGCAGCGTATAGATCGTCTCGGAAGCCATACCATGCCATTTCCCTTCAAGATCGATATGCCATCTGTCACCCCACTTCCAATTCAAAGAGGCTTCTGCATTGTAATAAGATTTCATTGCATTGCGGTACCCTGCGCCAAGAGAGACAGAACCTCTGTCAAGCTCTTTTTTCAGACGCATTCCCACAACAAGCTCATGTTCGGGTACATCAGAAAGTATGTTACGGTCAGAGACCGTACTCTTAACGTTTTTGGCAACAAGTTCAATCCAGACTCCCTCTCCAAGATAGTTTCTGTTTTTTATACCAATATGGCGCTGCTTCAAAGCACCTGCTCTCCCCAGATACCCGCCTAAAAGATCAAAACGGTCTGCACGCATCTCACTATACAATTTAAACTGCCGATAAAGGGCTTCATCTTCCCTGTTTTGCTCCAGCCCATCAAATGCCAGTGTATAGGCAAATGCCAAATTACCGCTTTCTCTTGCTGCCGTTACCCTGTCCCTGCTAGGAAGTTCCGTATAGTAACGGTACAGAAGCTCCTGCACACCACTTATATCTTTAAAATAGAGTGCACGGTTCAACAACATCCACGGTTCTCTCTTTTTCATTGTAGAAAGAATCATATTTGCCTGTTCAGCAGCATTGTTTCTTACTGCCCAGAGATAGGAAAGCTGCTTGTAGCGGATCGTATCGAGATAGGGTCTGCTCTCAAGAAGCATCCTTTCAAAAGTATCCGGATTGACAAGATACATCGCACTTTTCAGATAGGGATCGAGGAACTGCTGGTCTCTCATCACGGAAGGATCTCTCTGCCGCTTTGCTTCAAGGCTTGCATAGATGATCTTCATCTGTTTCATGAATGCCGCCGTTTCATTCTGAACCTGAAGGATATACGCATAGAGAAAACGGATATCGGTATTGTCCGGATGCTCTTTGAGAAGACGTTTGACATACATCGCTGCACGATCCGAATGCTGAAGAGTAAAATGTCCCGATGCCAGAGGAAGCCAGAGCCTGGGAGAGATACTGCCCCTCTCTTCTATCTCAAAGATCATCTCTCTGAGTTCACCAGTATACTTATTGTCCATATAGTACCAAAGCAGTGCTGCTTCTATCTCAGGGTTTCCCGGTGCAAATTTTTTGGCTTGCAACAGTGCGGATTTTGCCTCTTCGGGATGGTTTGTATGCAAGTATATCTGTGCTTTCATCAAGTAATAGGCAGCATCCATTTTAAAATGCTTGTCATGCTTTGCATTCTTCTCAAATTCTTTGAGCAGAGGATAGACCGCTTCATACTCTCCCTGTTCTATGGAGAGATAGACAAATGTCATGAAAAAGTAACTTTTTTTGTAAAGATGCCACGCTTTCAATGCCGCTTTCATTGCTACAGCAGGGTTGTTTGCCGATACGGCGACCATCCGTTCATAATCCTGAAGGGTTGCTTTGCCCATAGCATCCAGATAGGCAGATGCCCGTGAAGCCTCTTTTTTCTTTCCAAGATACCAGCCGATATCACTCAGTTGGCGGAGATAGTGCGCATTGTGGATATCGCTTCCCTTTTTCAGGATCTCATATACCCGATCAAGATCCTGTTTGAGATAATAATAGTAAGCTCTCAAAGAAAGAGCATCCGAAGAGTTGAACGATACCGCTTCCATACGCTTGACAATCTTGCCGGCTTCCTCTACCGATCCCAGATCCAGGTAGAGCCTCAATGCCTGTTCCAATGCATATTTTAAAGAGCTATCTTTCTCGTAGAGTCTGCTTAGAATAGCTGCTGCCTTCTCCGGTTCTCCCGCCTGCTCCCAAATATAAAGAAAGGTATCAATATTCTTTTTCGTCGGTGACTCAAACAGACGCTCTTTCACCAGAGGCATAGCCGTCTCATACTGATAGGCATCCATACTGTAGCGTATGAGCTTTTCTCTCAGTTTCTTGGAGGGCGAAGCCATGTAGACATATCTTAAATGCTCCATCGCCTCTTCGCTCCGGCCGGTCCACTGGCATACCTCTGCTGCTTTCTGATGCCAATAGGGATCGTTAGGATATTGCTTCAGAGCCTGTTTCGCCACTTTGTAGGCCGACTCCAGATCTGAACGGTAGTTAAATACCTGATACATCAGTTTCAGTTCATCCTGACGTAAAGCGGATCGCTCCGGCTGCGGGGTATGTATCTTGACCCCAACGGAAGCGTTATGGTCCGAAAACCATCTTTCCAGCTTCCGCTTTTCCGACACACTCCAGTTCTCGTCATCGTAACAGCCGCAGCTGTAAACTGTTCCATTCCCCTCTTCGGCAGCTTGGCACTCCGGAAATTCGGACAGGGAGAGATGCCTGTCCATGCCACTCAGCCTCACTTCATAGCACTCAGCGAACAGATATGCGGACAGCAATATACCCAAAGAGATTTTTTTCATTGGGAACCTCTTTTTTCCAAGAGTTTTCGTGAGAGCTGTGATGCTGCATCCAAATTATCTGCAGAGAGATAGAGTTTTAAAAATATCTTCATCATCTCAGAATCATCTATATAGATTTTTTCATACTTTTTTGCAAGGATAACCGCTTCTTTCATGAGACTTCCCTGCTGAAGTGCACTTAACGCTTCCAAAAACCATTTTTTCCTCTCTTTTTGCTCTTTTGAATGTTCGCTCAACTTCAGATAGATATCTGAGGCTTGCAGGTAAAATCCGTTTTCCAGTGCCAGCCTTGCCTCCTCTTCCGTCCACTTCTGGGAATATTGTTTCAAAGCGCCAAGTATCTGTTCTGCTTTTATCTCATCACCATTTTGCCGTGCAAAATAGTAAGCTTGGACAAGCCAGTACTCATGTTCTTTGGTATCAGTTGCAAGCAACTTGTCCAGACATTTCTGGACTGTTGTATGATTTTTCATCTTCAATGCCACTATATAACACTGTTTCAACCAAAAAATATTCTCTGGATTTTGTTTTAACATCTCTTCTGTCAACTGGAATGCCTCAGCATATTTTCCATGCCAGACCAGCTCGGCATACCAATACTGTTTGTCTGCAAGTGTTGCCATATCCAGCTTTTCGATCTTTTTCATCAAAACAGACAACTGCTGCCTGATTTTTTCCTGTACTTTGGAAGAAGCATACTGATATTCACTTCTGAGCAGACGGTATTTCAATTCCAGGATCTCAGCAGACATTGCCGTCTCTTTATCTTTCAGCAAGACATCAAGCAGTTTTAAAGCAAGATCGTTCTTCCCTGATTTCTGGGCTGTTTTTGCCAAAACCAGCATCAGTTTCTTATTGGATGGGTCAAGCCTGAGCATATTTTCAAGATAGGTTGCCGTCAGGTCATAGTTACTGCTTTCCGCAAGGATCTGCTGCTCCAGCATTGCTTTGGGATAAAGCAGATACAAAACAGCAAGAAATGTAATGAACAAGCCTATCACCTCCGGATAGGTTATCACTGCAAGACGTTTTTTATCGGCAGTTGACATGGATCGTTGCCTCCCTTTGCTTCTGATACTCCAGATACGTTATATTCTCTTTTATAACCCTTTTGGGGGCTTCAGGTATGGATTCAAGTGTACATTCTTCTGCCAAATACCATGCCATTTTCAAAGGAACATGTCCTTTAAACGTATAGTATCCATTTTCAAGATGCTCAAGCTGGGCATTGGAAGTAACAAGATAGTACTCTGAAGAAGATGGAACATCGGAAAATACCAGTATTTTTTTCTTTTTTCCAAAGAGTGAAACATACCGTCGTTCTTTCTCTTTGTTCATACCGATAACTCCTTTACTCTTAACAAAATCAAGCATCGGAAATTCTCTATCAAGACGAAGCGTACGCAGATGATCCATCCCCGCAAAAAGCCATTTGTTTCCTTCTTTCGCTATGGAAACATTATAAAACTCCAATACTTTAGGAATATACTCTGAAGTATACACAGGCATCACACGCTGCTTCATCGCCCAATCAAATACATATTTGAGTGCTTTAAGAGAAGCTGTTTTTGAACCCGAATAGAAATGGTAATAGATATCAATCGGTTTGAAACGGCGCGGTTTATCAGTAAGATTAAAAGTTTGTATGACTTTTTTAAATCCCCAGAAAGGACCATGAAATTCATTGGTATAGATATTTTCATTCTGTGCACCCGTATAGATCTGGTAGTAATCCCCTTTGCGTATACCGTAGGGAGCGATATTGTAGAGCCACGGATGGTCATTGGTAATGGCGGTATCGCCACCGTTCATATTGAGCAGGTGGTGTCCGTAAGCATTGCGGAGCACCTTTTCCGTAGGAAGGCAGTCTCCGCTCCAAAGCACGGTAACGGCTCTTTTTTTCCCTTTGGGAAGCAGTTTTGTATTGATATACTCCAAAGAGCCACTCAATTCTTTCTCAAGTGAAAAATTATATCCAGGTACTTTCAGCCTATATTTTGAATCAAGTTTATCATTCTTAATCTCATTCCAAATAAAAGGATGGGAGAAGGTATGGGTTGCCGCTTCTACATTCTCCAGTGCATAGATGGAACGGACAAGCTTTTCAAGATATGGAGAAAGCTTCGGATAAAGTCCATCAAGTACAATTTCAGCACCAACAATAGAAACTGTATGGGGAAAAGGATATTTTTTCAGAATCTCTTTATAGATAACATCACCGCTAAAAAGTTTTGGATTCCACTCCGCACGGTTCATAATACCATCACCATCAATATGTGTAAACAGCAGTCTCAGCCCGTTCTCCGTAGTAGGATCGGGTACCGGCATAGACGGCAGTTTCAATGCTCTTTTATAGAGTGCAAAAGGATCGACCATCCATAGATTGTCTTCACCGAACTCTGTCATTGATGCCTCTTCAATGGCATACCCGCCCCATGATGTCAGTGCTGCAAGTGTCGAATGCTGGTTACCTTGCTTATAACGTAGCAGTGGAGTGGCATTTTCAGGGTTGAGCAGTACATCATGATTTTGAATTACTATCCGGTTCTCAAAACCCATCATAGGGTCTTTCTTGATAATCCCAGGCTTCTTTTTAGCAGCAAATTTTTGAAGTGTTTGAAGTTTAATCCCCAAGGAGGAGAGGATATTTCCTTTCAACTCCGTACCAAATGAGCGGAAAAAAAGTGTTCTAAGCCCTTCACGGCTGTTTTGCTTGACCCAGGAAAAGAGCTTTTGTGGATTAGGATAGATACTGTCAAACCATAATATCACACCTGCATACCTTTCTGCCGCATGTTTGGGCAGAGAAGTCGTTCTAAAATCTTTCAATACCGGAATATAGCCCATATACTCAAGCGGTAGAGATCCGTACTGATGGACTCCCTGATAGTAGGAAGGATACATATCTCCATCATAAAGCATCAACACTTCTCGTTTGAACGCACGTTTGGAAGAGCATCCGTAACGTTCCAGATCACGATCTGCCACATAGGGGATGAAACCCGCTTCTTTTAATGCTTTAACATCCTCTTCTGCCTTTTTTGAAGAGAGATCCTCTAGATAGTCTACTGCTATAATATCCAGATGTGCTTCTTTTGCAGGTTTCAACTGTTGATCCAGCCACTGTCTCTCCTTGCTGCTAACTTTAGCATAATGCAGTTTACTGTCAAGCCCATAGTAATATGATTCGAACAGAACCGCTGCAATATCATTTTTTACCGCAGAAAGAACTTCAAATCCTCTGTTCAGTACAAGCTTACTTTCAGGATAACGCCGATGAATTTCATGAATCAATATTGCCAGTGCCGATGCCTGCTGCTTCCGTTTTTTTTCATTTTTGATAGGAATCCGATAGGAATCTAGCGTATCAAAGAAAAAATGCCTAAACCCTTTCTCGTAGAGTGGTTTAATTACTTTTTCCAGAACAAAGGTACGGTATGCCTTGTTCGTCAGGTCAAGAATTTTGCTTTTCCACTGTTTATTCCTTCCAAGAAACCACTCCGGTTTAAGTCTACGGTAATAGGATTGGGCGGGTTCAGCTTCTCCTATGCTGACATAGGCATAAACCTGGTCATGATAAGTTTGAAAGCCCCAAGTATCGGTTGCCGTATGATCGGGCTGTACAATAATATATTCATGTATCCCAGCCATGGGCCAGGAGAGATCATCTCCGTAATAGACCAATGCACTTTTATCTTGAAGAGAAGCCTGCAGAATACCTGTAGCAAAAAGCAGCCAGACAATAATCTTACTGATGCATAAATGTTTCATAATCAAGCCTCTTCATAGTCTGCTGAAGTACCAGCAGGGAGATCGTAAAGGAAAAAAGCAGCGAAAGTGCATATCCGTAACCGTACATCTGGGGTCCCATATTGATGGAGAACAGCGTGAAAGCGGCATTGAGTACAAAAAAGAGAATACTCAGCCACATGGCCTTTATACGCCGGTCAAGATAATACAAGACTGCCAACACCGACATAAAACCAAGCTGCAATAGTGCACCGACTGTCAAGATAAAAAAGAGTCCCAGATAAAGTTGTGGAATATGCAGTTTTTCAAAAAGTGAAGGAGCCGCAAGAAAAATCACAATATCTACAATTGCCTGAACAATGATAATTTCACGGATCGCCTGGCGCAGTACTTCGACCATTTCATTGCGGTACTGCATAATAATTCCAAGTGTACCACCTTCACGCACATGATTATAGAAAAGATCATACTTCTCTGCAAAATCTGCTTCAAGACGGTAGAAGAACATTGCCATTCCCGGAACAATGGACAAATAGGCCAAAAAGACAGGAATATCATACACAACCGATGCATGGATATTGCCAATAATCTTCTCCCCAGTCAAAGGATGATACCAAAAAATAAATTTGTCCACCCAGGTACCAAGATTGTAAAAAAGCCCAGCAAACCCGAGAGAATAGTAGAACGAACGTCTTTTAAAAAAACCGAAGTGGATAAATTTATCCGCCTGGTAACTTTTAATGATCAGTGTCATCATAATGGTGAACAGTAAAGCATTTCCCGTAAAGAAGACGAACAAAAGCCCTACCAATGTATATCCATACACATAGGACCCCACTACGATCACACTGTACGAGATAAAATAGGCGGCAATACTCTCATGATAATATTTCAGACTGCTTACCAGTGTATTGGATATCCATACCGAAGAGAGCATCAAAAAAGTTGCTATAGTAAGTATCTGTTCTGTCAGACTCTGTTCGGGAAGCAAAAACGGTATAATGATCCAAAAGAGGCTCAATCCTGCAATCCACATGACAAACAACACACCAAAATAGGTTCCCAGCACCTCATTTTCACGTTTGGCATAGATCAGATCGGCGATATAACGGGTAAAGGGAAGCTGTATAAATCCTGAAATGACCAGTGTCGCGGCCAGTGCGAATGCATAGGTGACAATGATCTGGAAACGGATAATATTGCTGTTATCACCGAAGTTGATGATCTGTATGAATCCTACCACCAAAATGGCGATAATGGAGATCACCCACGGACCTGCACTCAAAAGTGCGGAGTAGCTGTACACCTGTGCCAGAGAGAAGAGACTTCCCTCTTTGATAATCTTTCTTAATTCAAATCCTATTCCGGCCATACTCTATCGCTTTTTTATAATAATTTTGATACCGCTGGAGAAACATCTCCTGACGATAATAGCGTTCCACACGCTCCAGTGCCGTATGCTGTGCCTCTTCCCACAGTTCTCTGTCTGTCAGAAAACGGATATATTCCGCTGCAAGCTGTGAAGGGTTGGCTATTTCTGTTACAGCCCCGGCATGTCCCAGTGCCACATCCTCCTCATCCAGAGCACCCTCTATCAGGTTGCGGCAGCTTCCGACATCGGTAGCGATGCAGGGAACACCTGCGGCAAACCCTTCCAGAATAACAAGCGGCATCCCTTCACTGATGGATGTCAATGTCTGGATACCTGTTTTGGGAAGGATATCCAGTATATTCTGGAAACCGAGGAATTTGATGTGTTCTTTCAGTCCCAAAGACTCCACCATTCGGAAACACTCTTCCGCATAATTCTCATCCTCATCCAAGGGTCCTACAATCCATCCCTGGGCATTCGGAAGCTCATTGACAACAATTCTCATGGCACGGATAAATGTTTTTATATCTTTAATGGACACCACCCTGCCTATCAATGTAATCACTGGGGGAATTTCCTCCGGACGTTGATCCATCGTACGCTTTAAACGATCCACATCCACCCCGTTTGGAATCACTTCCAATTTCTGCGATGCCGCCCCATAGGTAAGCTGAATATCCCTTGCTCCGGGGAAAAGACTGAATATCTTTTCCGCTCTATGATAGGCGAACTGCCCGATTTGCATAAAGAAATTGATCCACATCTGTTTAATATAGTTCATCTCCTCAGGCTGTCTCAAAAGAGCCGGTTTACGGTAAGTGATCCATGAGGCACTCATCAGATCAATTTTTCTCTCTCTGGTATAGATACCGTGCTCTGTCAGGAAAAAAGGTTTGCCACTGCTGTAAGAACTAAGCGCCCCAAGAAAACCGGCATAGCCGGTTGAAGGAGCATGCAATACACTACATCCTGGCAGAGAAGCAGCAATCGAGGCAATCAACCAAATCGGACTGTGCATATTACGCAGTGTCCAGAAATAATCCACAAAAGGTACATCCGGACAATTTTTCATATACATTTCATTCAGATAGTCCCATGCCCCTTTACTGTGCAGAAAATATCCCTCGGTCAATACATTCTGAAAAAAAGAGAGTTCCCGAAACTTTTCAGGTAAACCCATGTTTTTATCACTGAATGAAGTATGTAACTTTTCTATTTCCACTACAGTAGCAGGATCTTCACTGAACTTCTTTTCATGTATTCTTGTCTCTCCAAACATATAATGTACTTCAAGATGGGTCAGATTTTCCGGAAGCTCATACCGTATAGCATCATAATCACTCTTTTGGGAACCGATAAAACAGATACCGAAAGTAAATGCCGGCAGCTGAGTAATCAGTTGGTGAATCCATGAAGAGACACCTCCTCTGATATAAGGGTAGGTACCCTCGGCAAACATCATAATATCCACTTTCTCAGCACGACGTATATAATAACTCATTGTACCCACATCTCCCGTATCGGTTTTAGTTTTGTATTCAGCTCGAAATGTTTTGATATTTCCATAATCTCTTTGACACGTGCAAAGTGATTGAGCCTATATTCGATCTCTGCAATATAGGGTTTGATAAAATAGATATTTTTCAGTCCGCTCTGTTTCCCAAACTCCACAGCTTTTTCAAAATAGATTTTGGCACGTTCATCAATACCTCTTTCAAAAAAAACCCTTCCAAGAAGCATATAAAGCCTTGGATTTTCAGGCATTGTCTCCAACGCGATCTTACAATACTTTTCAACTTCATCCAGCAGAAAATTCGTCAATACTTCATCAGCCAGTTCAAAATAGACAAGTTCCCAGTAAAGATGTGCAAGACTTTTTGCAGCTTCCGATCTCTTTTTCAAATTACCATGTTCCTTGTAGTAGTTGTACTCCTGAAGCATATTATGTATCTTTTCGTTCAGGGCATGTTCCGTTTTGTCAACGACAGAGAAACTGAGCAGGCGTATTTCGTCATTTGTACTTGAGAGCATCTGCTTGATCAAGGAGAGGTGCAGTTTGTTTGTATGCTCGGAGAGCATTGTCAGTGCCATGAGTCTCAACGAAATAGAGATATGTTCATTATTCATGATCTCATACATGGCACTCTCTCCAAACTGACGTCGCACAAGAGGAAAACGACTGAAAAATTCATCAAAACGGATCGTACGACTGGGAACAACTTTTTGTTCATACGTGACAGTACGCAGATAATAAATAATCCATAAGGCAAAAAGAATTCCGATAAACGGCATAGCCAGCATAAACATGAAAAAAAATGCAAAAAGGAGTTTCTTCTGCATCGCTGCATAATTTCTCAGCACAATAACGGCAAAAGCCGAAACAAAAGAAACTAGGCCTATATAACATACACTGTAAAATACCTCAGGAAAGAGTTCGGGAAAAAATTGCATATTATACCTTCAGATACTCTTCAAATATTTTATGCTGGGAAAAGAGAAAAAGAGAATGTTTTATCTGTTCAGATTCGTTTTCATCAAGCAGTCCAAGGATCCTTTTTTCCAGTCCGCGTGCAGACTCTCTGGAGGAAAAGGCTACAAGTACCAAAGAGATATACACTCCATCAATATATGCTTGGTCACTGATATCAAGATCCCTCATGGTGTCATTGATTACCTCCTGCATGCGATGTGCCACAAGCTCTGAAGAGGTTTTCAAAACGATAACCGCCGAATCGATTCCATATGTCTCATAGAGTTTATACTGACTAAGATACTCGAATCTGAAATCTGAAGAGAATTCTGGAAGCAGTGCCGAATCACGCAGGAACTGATACTTGTAAAGAGAGAGAAAGAAATAATCAAAAATAAAAGCGATCGCTGTCAGGTTGTCCTGCTTGAACGACATGAACGGCATCTGCTCTATCAGTACCAGTGCTTTGATCTCCTTACGGTATACGGCAGGAATCACGGCAAGATATCTTGATTCCATATCCTTTGCATTGCTGATATAGACAGGCAGTGCATCCTGCATCACTTCACGGACAAGAGGGTCATTTTCATCTACCGTTTCCGCTTCGGAAGAGGCTTTCACCCGACACTGTCCCTCTTCTATAAGACAGATACTCAGCTTGTTGATACCAAATGTCTTTTCCAGAAGTACAAGCAGGTTCTGCCAATGGTCATTCTGCTCTTCTTTGAAATCTTCAATAATATTCAGAAGCGAGCGTCTCAGGCTCACAGGTTTGAGCACATAGTTCAACTCCAGCTGATCATGGGAAACCTTCAGTGCATAGAATGCCTTCCCCAGCTCCTCAAAACGTTCTTCCTGTGATTTTGTGAGCCGTTTAAGCGAGGTGATTGTCTTGTTCCAGTAGAAGTGGAACTCTCCGAAAATAAAAACAAGTACGAGTTCTTTCAAAAAGATATTATGATCAAAATCCGGATAAAAACTGAACATTATAACAACAAATATCCCCAGAGAAAAGAGTCCACTTCCTGTACCGAAATAGAGAGTCACCACAGCCAAAAAACCAGTCAGGAAGGTAAGATCACCAGAAATAAAAAGAATATCATTCCGGTTAAGCAGATATCCTGCTCCAAAATAGAGCGCTGTTAAAAAGAGGGTTTCAATATAAGCAAAACGATAATGCAATTCTCTTGAAAAAAATTTGGATATCACGGTTGTTTAATCATCTGGATCATTAAATTCTGGGCAGTTGTTCCAATTGAAGCATTGCCCCAGCTATTATCAGAACCTGTAGCACTCCAGAATACTTTGCCACTTTGGACATCTAGCAGTTTAACAGTAAGACTGACAGCCGGTTCACCATCAATACCTGTTTTATAACGCCATTCACTTACACCTCCAACTAATATATAACGGATATTCAATGCTTTAGCCAATGAACGTGCATTGGCTAAAGAACGTTTTTGCTCATCAATCTGTTTAACTGTTCTATATCCCTTTGCATTCAACAATCCTTCCATCAGATTAGCCGCCCTTTTCCCTGCCTGTGGAGTATCTGTATAATTCTCAAAAGCAAATACTGCAATACGATTTTCAAGGGGAGGAAACGGCTTGGAAGCAACAACAACTTCATTCTTGGAACAGGCAGTCAATCCCATAATAGAAAAACCCATAAGTAAAATAAATATCATACGGAACATATCATTATCCTTCATTCATATCATTATTTTAAATATACATTATATCCAATCTATTTTGAGATTCGACAGAAAAATTATTTATTCTTTATTTTTCCTTCCATGATGGCGGAGGTATTCTGTCTTCTTCGACAAAAGTCCATCCGTGTGCTTCCCAAAGGGGGCCTGAAATTACAAAATACAACTTCCCGAATGGTGTTTGAAGTTCTTCCCCTCCTTTTTTGGGAAGCACCTCTTTCCCATTATGATATAGCTTTCCAAATGT